>Ga0163109_10000768_pt1 | contig 25601 bp, 14 predicted proteins | sample CRUFie1St13metaG_FD_108704 | JGI IMG/M metagenome (GOLD analysis project Ga0163109, IMG submission 108704) | Marine microbial communities from the Costa Rica Dome - CRUD Field 142mm St13 metaG | ecosystem: Environmental > Aquatic > Marine > Oceanic > Photic zone | place: Costa Rica: the Eastern... | reverse complement strand
TGGAAAGCAAGCAAGTTCTTCTAATGTAAGTCCTCAAAACAATGAGATTGGAAAGGGACAGTCTACTAAGACTGTAGGTAATAAGAAACTTTCTACTTCATTGTCATTCTTTGCTAGATCAATTCCAATCAAGTTTACTGTCAATAGATTAAAACCAAATACTAGAGTTTACGTCTTTATGGAAGGACGTGACATTAATGGTTGGGTAGTACCAGATAGTCGTTTCACAGGAATCGCTGGAAACTCACTAACTACATTTGGATCTACATTAACAACAGATGCTAATGGTAACCTTAGTGGTATCATTATTGTTCCTGCTGGCAGCCCACCAGCATCTAATACCAGATGGACTGGTAATGTAGATACTGTTACTTACGCCGAGGGTCAGGAAGAAGTTAGATTTACAACTGGTGTCAAGAGCATTAGATTTACATCTAGTGAAGCAAACGAAGGCAAAGAAGGTGTTGACACATATGCTGAAGTTAACTTCTATGCTACAGGTGGTCTTCCTGCTAACCCACCTAGCATTACTTCAACACAAGCATCTTTCTTCAAAGCAAATGAGGGTGTACAACTAGTTGATAGCAACACTGATAATCCCATCAAACCAAATCCTCTTGCTCAAACATTCAAAATTGAAAACTTTGATCAAGGTTTGATGACCACTGGATTGGATCTCTTCTTTAAGAAGAAGAGTGCCACTGTACCTTTGAGAGCATATCTCACTGATACTACATCTGGAAAACCAGGCAAAAATATTATCCCAGGTACACAAATTTCATTGAACCCAGAAACCTATCTTAAGGTTTACGTTACTGGAGAAAGTGAGACTATTACTCTATACAAAAATGAGTATGTAACTGGTTCTAACACAAATGCTTCTGGTCCTATCCTCAAGATTCTTGATTCCAACAATGTTCTTATTGGTGATGAGGCGAGTACAACATTCCAGTTAGGAAAAGATCAGGTTTATACTTTAGTCCTAGAAAACCACAATGGCATTTCGTTCTCGGCAAACGAACCTCTATCGATCCCATCTATTGTCGAGTACAATGCTAAAAACAACACCACTATTGGTGTTTTCATCGCCAAAGATTCTGGTAAAGTATCCAGGTTAAAAGTTACTAACGTTGGTGACAACTACGAAACTGCTACACTGGTAATCGAAAGTCCACAACTTCCTGGTGGATCTTCAGCTACTGCTAGTGTTGGTGTTTCCGATGGTAAGGTCTACAATGCTGAAATCTCTCTATCTGGTCGTGGATATACCGAAGCACCATCAGTCGTCATCAAAGGCGTCGGAACTGGAGCAGCAGGTGCTATTATCCAATCATTTATTGAGATCGATACTCCAGCAGTACGTATGGGTATCGCTACAGACTTTAAAGATGTTACCGAGTCTACAACTCCAACTAAATTTAATTTCAGACATCCAGTATATTTACAGAACAACACCGAGTATGCTCTCGTTGTAGAAACTGATTCTTTGGAATATGAACTGTGGGCATCTAAACTAGGAGAGATTGAAATTTCTACTAGCAACGTTGTTACTACACAACCTCTCCTAGGTTCTGTTTATAAGTCACAAAATACTGATAACTGGTCTGAAGATTTATTTGAAGATCTTAAGTTCACTCTATATCGTGCTGAGTTTGATATTGCTGGTGAAGCAGAATTAGAAATTGGAGCAGAAAGTTTAGGTTACGAACTTCTAGATGTCTCTCCTTTTGAGACCAGTGTAAGATCTCCTTCTAATGCTACATCTTCTCTATTCAAGAACAACAATTCTATCTTGAAAGTCTCCCATAGAGATCATGGTTTTGAAGATAGCGGAAATTCATATGTCTTCTTCTCTAAGACAGGAGATGTTGGTGGTATTTCTAGTGCTACACTTGACGGAAGACTATTCAAAGTTTCTAATAGTGGATTAGACTCATACAACATTGTCTCTCCAAGTCAAGCAGGATCTAGTGTTTTGGGTGGAGGAGATAAAGTCATTGCTTCCTTCAACAGAAAGTATGAAAGACTTTATGCTCAGATTCCTCACCTAGAATTGGAAGGAACTAAAATTGATTCGTTCGTTTATACCACAAACATTCTTCCAGTTGATTACAGTGTTAAGAATTATGATTCATATTCTGCTACAGAGTATGAAAGAACTTTCTTAAATGAAGAGCACTTCTTTATCAACCAAAAGGTTATTACATCAGATATTAATGCTGTCATCAATGACATTGATGAAAGTCTTAAGTACAAGTTAAAACTATCTTCTACTAATGCTGCTGTATCTCCTATCATTGATCTAAGAACGTCGTCTGTAAAGACAGCATCTAATAGAACAGAAAATGCTACTGGATATGAAGATCGTTATGGTAAGAGAGATCAAAGACTTACTTTCCTACCTCTCTATGATATTAATGTAAATATCAATGGTGTAAATGCTGGAGCGTTAGAAGCAGGTACTGTTCTAATTGGATCTTCTTCTAAAGCAGAAGGTTTTGTTACATCTTACGACTCTGGTACTGCTAGAGTTAGACTAAGAACAGATACAGAATTCCAAAACAGTGAAGGTCTAGTCTTGGTAGCAAGTAATGGTGTTACTGTAGAAGATGTAACTATCACAATTACCAATATCATTAAAGTTAGTTATGATTTCAGTGTTGGTTCTACTTTGATTGCTTTCTATCCCCAGGATGTTGACGTAAACTACGCTAACAGAATTACTGGAGAAATCCAACTCTGGGATCCAGAAGAAAATCTATTGATTGTTGAAACTGCTTTCCAACCAATCAATGATAACTATACCGCTAGACCACAAGATAATATTGCTTATACCAGAAAAGCATTAGCATCTGATCAACAACCAGATATCTTTAGGTCGGGGGATGTTATTAAAACTACTGCTGGTACAGAAGTATTCCTTGAAATCAACAATGTAGACTTTACTACTGGTGTTGATTACGTACCAGACACAGATTCTTCTGATAGTTCTTCTGTTGCTAAGTATGTAACTAAAGAGGTTTCTATCAATAATCCAGGCACTTCAATCACAGTTAAATCAACTGTTAATGTTCCTGATACCGATAACATCAAAGTATATTATAAGATTAAAGAATCTTCTAGTGCCATCAATTTTGAAGACACCAATTGGATTCCATTCAACACAGATGGCAATCCAGACTTTGATGTTCTGGCATCAGCAACTAACTCTATTTCGGGTCAGTTTGAAAAACAAACTGATTATCAAGAGTTAACTTTTAGTAGGAGTGATCTTCCTGAGTTCACATCGTTTGCTGTCAAGATTGTGATGAGATCTGATAACCCAGCATATGTACCTAAGGTACAAGATTTACGTGCTGTAGCTTCCTTCTGATGAAATATTTAAAAGTCGAAGGACATGATAACTTAGTTCGTGATGTAGAAACGGGAGCAATTATCAACACTGATAAGCCCTCCCGTAACAACCTTTCCAGTACAATGACTAATGCTCTTCATGACATAAATACTTTGAAGGAAGAACTATCTGAAATCAAACTACTTCTTAGAGAGATCGTAAGAAATGCCAGCAATTAACGTCGCCAGAACAGACACCTTTGAGACTCAAAGGCAAAAAATTAATGATATTGGAGCGAATCTATTTCAGATTTCTCAAGGTGGCAGTGACCTATCTACAGGCAATCTAAAGTTAGGTGATGGCACTCGACAAACACCATCTTTGTCTTTTATCAATGAAGGTTCTCTAGGTATTTTTAGACCAGATACTAGCACCATTGGTTTTGTATCTGCTGAGAAGAATCTTTTTGATATTACAACTGCTGGACAAATCAACTATAAAGATTTAGTTGTTCAAAAAAGAGTTATTACAACTGCTGATATAGAAATCACTTCAGTTGGATCTGGTTATGGTGCTGGCAATTATACAGAAGTTGCTGCTATTGGTGGTACTGGTGATGGAGCAACATTTGATATTGAAGTAACAGAATTTGTAGGAAGTATTACAAATGTTGGTGCTGGTTACATTGGTGGATCATATTCTGGAGTACAGTTTTCTGGTGGTGGTGGTAACGGAGCAACTGGAACTGTAATTATCCAAGCCCTTACTGGAGAAATTACAACGGAAGGATCTGGATATACACCAGGACTCTATAATAATGTTTCTTTAACAGGTGGAAACGGACTTGGTGACGCCACAGCTGATATTATCGTTAGTGGCGACACTGTTGTTAATGGTACTATTACTTCGGCTGGTAGTAACTATACTGATGATGTATATTCAGCTGTATCATTAATTAACGTCCCAACTGCAACATATAATGTTACGGTTGTATCTAATCCTGGCAGTCCGCCACCAAACAACATCTATCAGATTAATAGTCTGAATAATCCTACTCTTACCTTTGACATAGGTAATACATATAAATTTGATTTAAGTAGTTCCACTCTTTCTGGACACCCATTTGGTTTAGGAGATAGTCAAGGTCTACAGTTAGGTGTTGAACATTACGAACAAATTGCTGTTGGTGTGGCAGGTAATGCTGGTGCTGCTCTGTATGTTACAGTAAAACCAGGCGCTCCCGCAACAACTCTTCAATACCTCTGTCAGGTTCATGCTGGTATGGGTAATACCATTACTGTCCAGTCTGGAACTGCTGGAAATGGTGGTAGTGGTATCCAAGCAACTCTCGAAATTGCTGGTGGTGTTGTTACTGATGTAACTATTACTAATCCTGGTGTTGACTATAACGTTGGCGATGAACTATTTGTTAACGCTGGAGATGTCCAGTCTAGTTTATCTGGTGGTTCTGGATTCCTGTGGACTCTTTCTGGATTTTCTTTTAACGGCGTTGTTGCTGGTGTCACCATTGTTGATCAAGGAACAAATTACCAAAAAGATGATGTTCTATCAGTCAATGATGCTGATATTGGTGGAGGTGGAGGAAGTGGATTCCAATACACAATTTTAGAAGATCCTTATATCGTAACAGACGTTCAATTTGACAACAAAGGAAATGGTGCTTATGTAGCAACCGATGTATTAACTTTGGGTGGTGAAGTTACTGGAGTTACAGGAAGTACAAAAGGAGAAGTAACTGGAGTAACTACCACTCTTGGTGGAGGTACTTCATTCACAGTATCAAGCAGTGCTGGAATTGTTGCTGGTCAAACTGTTTCTTCTTCTCTATTCGAGACAGGTCAAGTAGCAGAAGGGACTCTTGTATCTGGTGTTTCTGGCAATACAATTACTATAGATACAGCACCGACTACTCCTGGTGCAGCAGAATTATCATTCGTATCTGAGGGTAGTAAAGCAGAAGTAGTTGTTTCTGATGTTTCTGGTATTGGTGTTGGATATGCTGTTACCAAAACTGGAGGAACAGGACAAATAGACGCAGAGAGCACAGTAAGTTCTGTAGATCCTCAAAACAGTACAATTACTTTATCATCTGATGCTCTGCTAGCAGGTACAGTAACACTAACATTCTCTCCTCCATGGGGAACACCATCAACAAATTTTGAATACACTATCAATTCTACTGGAGCTGTTGATACTGTAGTAGTAAATAATGGCGGAAACGGATATAGTAAGAATGACGAGATATCGGTAGACGGCACAAACTTAGTACAACCAATTGTTTTTACTGTAACTAATCAATCTTTCCAAGAACTAACATTCGTAACTCCACCAGCAGCAGGGTTTATTACTGCTGGTGATACTTTAGAATATGATGATGGTCTTATTTCTAATAGTGGCGAAGTTATTTCGGTAACAATTCAAGGCGGAAACATAACTTCAGTTTTGGTTGAAGCTCTTGGTGTATCCAGTGGCGATCAAATTACAAAACAAGGCAACCCAACAACGCTAGACATTGACACTGCTACTGAAAGAAACAAATATTACATTGATGGATCTTTAACTCCATCTCTAACTTTGTATGTAGGAAGCACTTACAAATTTGATACTTCAGATTCTAGTAACGATGGTCATGGATTTGGGTTAAGTGCTTTTGATGGTGGATCATACAATAAAGTAGAAAATGTATCTACTACTTTAGATGCTACTAGTAAACAAATTACTGTTGCTTCTACAATTGGCATTTTAGAGGGAATGGGAGTTCTTGCTTCTGGAGATGGAACTCTAGATTTATCCACCACTGTAGAATCAGTTGATAGTGGTACTCAACTAACATTATCAGCACAACCTACTGGATCTGGTAGTGCTACTTTAGAATTTAGTGGAGTTGCATATACTAACGGGGTAACTCAACCTGGCGATGGAGTTGTTATCAAAGTTACCCCCGAGACTCCTACTTTATATTATTATTGTACTGCTGGAGGATCTGAGCACGAAGGGGAAGGTGATGGTGCTACGATCACTATTGATCCAAACAATCCCGTCAGTTTTGGATCGGGTTTAGTTCTAACCTTAACAAACATTGCTGAGCAAGATGTAATTACTCTTGGAGTTTTAGACGGTAAAGTAAAAACTCAAATTATTGAAGCTGAAGACGGAACTATTGAAGATCTTACAGTCAATACTCTTATCTCAACGAAGACTATTGATGTACAGCAAAAAGTTCTTACAGATGAAATTGAGTCAGCTAGTACGTTAGTTTTAGATTCCCCCAATCTAACAATTGAGGGATCTGTAGCCGTAGGAAATAATGCTTTAACGATTGTTAATACTAGTGGTAATCTTGTTACTCAGGGTAATGTTAGGGCAAACGGTGGTTTGAATATCAACAATATTCTTACCATTACTGACAGTGAAATTACTAGCACAGGAACTAATGATATTACAATGATTCCTGCTCTAAACAGAGTTGCTAAAGTAAACACCAGCACTGCTCTAGTTATTCCAACAGGAACTACTGGTCAACGTCCTATTTCTCCTATTGCCCAAGATGGTGCTATTAGATTTAATAGTGAGACAAATCAATACGAGGGTTACAGTCAAACCAATGCTCAATGGTCTTCTCTTGGTGGTGTTAGAGACCTAGATGGTAACACTACAATTCTTGCTGAAGAATCTGTTGGTGCTAATGACAATACTCTGTGGTTTATTAATGATAACATTAACACCATTAAAGTTTCTCCAAACTACCTAGAGTTTGTTAACGTTAAAAAAGTTAAATCTCCTAACATCAGTGCTCCAACATTTACTAATTGGGCTGCTCAAGCACCAGTTTCCCTTGGCGATTTTGTTAAGTATCAAAATAACATTTACGAAGTTACTTCGGTTGATAATTCTGGTGGAACAAATCTACTCGCTGTTTCTGGTTCTGAACCAATCCATACATCAGGAGATGCTACAAATGGAGATGTAACTTTAACTTGGTATATTTCTGCTGTATCAACTCTCACGTTTGATGAAATTTCAGAAGTACAAATTGACCCACTAGGATTTACTACGTTATCTATTAATAACGAGTTACGTTTAAATCAAAATAAAATTTCATCAACTACTAGTGACATTTTGATTTCTCCAAATGGAAATCAAAAAGCAAAAGTTGATTGTCAGTCTTCTTTGGTACTTCCCGTAGGAGATAACAATTCTAAAGGAAACCCAGAGACAGGTTCTGTTAGATACAACACTGATGACTTACAGTTTGAAGGATACAATGGTGCTCAATGGGGTGGTCTTGGTGGAGTAAAAGATATTGACCAGGATACCAAGATTATTCCAGAAACTTCTCCCAACGCTGACGAAGATATTCTTTACTTCTTCAATGCCAACGACAACACAATGAGGTTGTCTACAACAGCATTAACTTTAGACACAATTGATACTATTGAGTCTACTAGTGAAGTGATTAATATCAATGCCGAAACATTGGGTATCGATAGTCTATCTCTAAACATTCATCACTCTGTAGCAGATACTTCTTTTGTATTCTCCACTAGAGATAAATTTGATATTGGTCTTTCTTCTGGCATCAATAATGATCATTTACTACGATTGACAAATGATGGTGACATTATTTTCAACTTAGGTTTTGGAACAGGAACGCCTGATAACATTACTTTATTAGATGATGAGTTAACAAATTTAGATCTAAGTCACTTCAGACTCAATACTTCAAGACTAACTCTAACAAGACAAAGTGGTGGCGCTGGTAATGCTACGTTATATAATATGTCCACGGAATCTTCTGGTAAGGTATTAGTTACAGCAGTTAACACCACAACAGGAGATAAAGAAATTGTAGAATTTAATGTCATTGATGATGGCACTGATATTTTCTACACAGAGATAAACAATATTAAAACTGGTGCTGAAATTATCACATCATCTTTTGATGTTGATGGTTTAAATAACTCTAGAATTACAGTTACTTTAGATCCTGCTTTGGGATTGAATGATAATGTTGAAGTTACATTCGTAAAAACCATCACCAAGAGGTAAACAATAAATGGCATCGAATATTACTCCCCTTGATTCGGTAGGGGGATTTTCTGTAGAGAATTTAACTCTAGTAAATGAGACGAAAGATTTAGTAAACGTTAATTCGTTACAAATCAAAAACACAAACTATGGCGATTTATTTGCCGAGTCTTATATTCTTAAAGGAAACACTACAGACGTTCTTTCTTTAGACGGAGCTGGTACTCAAGTATCAATTCCATCTAATAGTGTTAACTTTATTACGGCACATATTGTTGGTGTAAATAACCTAGGTACTGGTTTTGTTTCTCAGAAAATTGAATCTGTTCTTACAGTAAGTTCTACAGGAACACCATCAGAAGTCTCGAATTTAATTACTATCATTAAAGACAGTGTTCCTTCTGGAGAAACTTGGACTGTGGAGTTATTTGATACTGGTGCTTTAAACAGATTTAGCTATTCTGTTGCTAAGCAAGGAGGCACTCCAGGACAAACAATTAAGTGGGTTGGACATGTACATGTAGTCAGTGTTGACTGGACTTGATGCTAAATAGATAAGAGAATAAATTCGGCAGCCTGGGTAGAAACATGAGTTTTCAGTTTAATTCTGATAGAGAACAAATTAGAGGCGTTGACTCTACTATTATTGGTTCTAATTCCGTTCGCCTTAGAGCTGGAGCAGGATCAAATGAACGTGAGATCGTTCAAGCAGTTATTGACTCAGGAACAAATCTCCCACGTGTAGGTATCAACAGAACGGGAAGAAGAGTCGAACGTATTGATGTAACTTCTCCAGGTTCTGGTTACACTGATACTCCTACTGTTAATTTTAGTCCTCCAACTTTACCAGGCGGTAAAGTCCCAGTTGCAACTGCTGATACAGATTCTCTTGGCAGAATTATTTCTATTCTTATTGATGATCCTGGTGATGGATATGAAATTCCACCAACAGTAGATATTACAGGTGGTAATGGATTTGGTGGTTCTGGTCAAGCATTTCTAGATACTATTGACTTTGAACTTGATATTAATGGTGCTATCAGAACATCTACGTCTATCATTTCTGATACAGCAAACATTCTAAACTTGGACATTGATAATCTGGTTACTCCAGATATCAAGGTGCGTGCTCCACATCTCAAAGTATTCTTAAATGGTGTTGGTACACCATTTCCAGATAATGCTGTACCTGTTCAACGTAATTCTTATTTCTTCTCTGGCAAGAATGTTTATCAAGCACTGAATACAGGTGTTTGTGATATTCTACCTCCAACACATGAAGATGGCACCGTACTTAATGGTGATGTACAATTCAAGCACATTGGTTTTAGAGTAGATGCTCCCAATGACAAGTTCTACGGCGAAGGCGGAGACTCTGGTATCTTCCCCCGTGCTATCACTCCACTGCTTGGCGACAGATCCGACAAGATTGCTACTACTGAATATGTTCTAAACCTAGCAACAAACGACGTTGGTGGTCGTATCTATGTTTCCGAACTTATTGGTAACGATAACAATGATGGTCGTTCTCCAGTTAACCCAGTTAGAACAATCAAGAGAGCATGTCAACTAGCATGGGAAACTCCTGGTGTCAAAGAATCGATTATTATTGCTGGTGGTAATTATCTAGAAGATAACCCAATTTCAATTCCACCAGATGCTTCTATTGTTGGTGATAACCTTCGTTTGGTTATCATTAGACCAGATAATCCTGGTAAGCATATCTTTAAGTTCGGTGATAAGAACTATGTTATTGGTGTAACATATCAAGATAAAGTCAACTCTTCTGGTGCTTCCACTGGTACGTGGGACTTTGCTATGGTCTTTGACGACAAGCAAAGAGTTACATATGATGCCAGTGCTAATGGAGATTTTGGAATTAATTTCCCTGTTGGTCACCAGTTCTTTGGTCCACAAAAATTTAAAGCTTCTTTTAGTTTCAACACAGGTTTAAGTAATCTTGTAGCTGGACAAATTGCCCGTGGTGTTTCTTCGGGTGTTATTGCTAGAATTAATCAGGTAACGTTTGACGAAACCGATGCTAACGAACCAGGAGCATTTGCCACAGGTAGTATTTTTGATGTTGTTGGTATATCAGGTACTTTCCAATCATCAGAATCTTTCCGTTATGGTGGTGCTGGAACCCTAAAATGGGATGGTGAAACTGTATACCAGTTAGGCGATTTAGTCTGGAACATCGACTCAGTTTATGAGGTAACTACTGCTGGTACATCTGGTACAGTTGGTCCTACTCACACGAACGCTACAGCAACTACTGATGATGCTGGACAAGTATTCTATACGTATGTAAGAGATGCTTACGAGTTCAATGCTAACAACGTAACATCAACTAGAGCAGAAGGTGAAGTTGTATTTGAAGGTCGTGACGAGGCAGTTCAACCAGTAGTAGAAGTACCAGTTGTTAGAGTTGACTTTTCCTTACAGGGAACTTTCACCGATGGTTTCCAAAATGACATTTATGGCAATGCTGAAGATTTAGGTGGTGTTGTTTTCTACACCAACCTACTAGAAGGTGCTAACAATGTTCACGACTTCAAGGAAGGTGAAGAAATTGAAATTATTGGTATGCCTACAGGCACACCAAACTTAGGATTCCTTAATGGAAAACAGAGAATCTATAAAGTAATTGAAGATGCCGATGGCAGAGCTAGAAGATTTATTATTCCTAAAAAGATTGACCCAACTCTAGGTTTAAATGCTAATAGCTATTGGAACCCAGAAACAGAAGGTGCTGTTGTTAGTGTAAGGACTGCTTCAAAGTCAGTAACTTTATCACTACTAAACTCACCAAACAAATTCCCAATTTCTCAACCTGTAGATAGAAGGTATCAAGATGCTTGTCTACAAATCAAGAACAACCTAGACTTCATCGCTGATGAAGTTGTACAAAAAGTAAACGACCAGTTCAAAAAAGATTATTTCTCTGTTTATGATACAACCATAAACGAATTTAAAATTTTTGTTGGACCTTCTAGATTTGTTCACAACTATGTGAGTGGTGGCACAGTTCACTTTGGTGGCAATACTTACAACATTACCAATCTTGTTTATGATCAAGATGGAACTGGCGAAGTAACTATCACTACATCAGGTGCTCATGGATTAACAGAAGATGATACTGTTAGACTTGCTAACATCCTTCTATCCTGTACTATTGACAATGTAGTTACTCAGAAAATTTATCCAAGTTTTAATATTCCCATTAGTGATGAAAAGTGCCGTAGAGACGTTAAGCACTTCCTAAATGCTCTTACCCGTGACTTAGAATACGGAAGCAACTACAATATCATTACTGATGCTCTCAAATATGTCAGTGCTGGTCAAATTGATTTCGTTGACTATGAAATTATTCAAACCGTTCGTGCTATTGAATATGCTAGAGAACTAGCAATTTATGCCATGAGAAAATGGCGTACTGGTAATGGACTAACGGATCCTGTCTATAGTCCACAATACACTACTCTAGACGCTTATATTGATCCAACTATCATTGATGATTTAACTGGATCCCCCACATGTGCTAACGTAGCAAACGCTATCAACACACTATCATATCTGTTTGTTGATGTTATTAGTAACAATGCTAGTGGAACATATCTAGATGCTGCTTATCTAATTTCTAGAAACAGAGATCACATTGCTGATGAAGCATATCTACTAACTAAGCAACAGTATCCATCACTAGCACTCAACAACATCGATGAGCGTAAGTGCCGTAGAGATATTAATCTAATTCTAAATGGAGTCCTTAGAGACCTCGTACTCGGTGGAAACACAGGATCTGTAGATGCTGCTGAAAAATACTACACTGGAACTACTCTTTCTGGACTTCCAATCAGTGAACTAGGTTCTACCAGATATGCTTTTGGTAAAGTTAGAGACATGTCTATCCAGGCAATGAGAAACTGGAAGACATCATCTGGATCTACTGTAACACCAACCTTTACTGATATTCCTCAGTTTACTGATCTAACTATTCTGGTCGATGCTAACGGTACACCAACAGCACAATTAACTCCTACAGACGCCACATACGATCCTTCTAATGGCGACTTTGAGATGACATTCGCCAGTGCTCATGGAGTAACATTAACGGATTCTATCAGACTACAAGTAGAATCATTTGTGTTTACTTGTGGTATGGATGGTAACAAGAGTGAGCACTATCTACCAGAATCTGATCAACCTGCTGCTACAGCACTCTTACCTGTAACGGGAGTAACGGCAAATACAATTACCGTCAACGTAGGTGCTTCTGGTCCTGATGTATCGTTCGATCCAACTGATGCTACCTATGATCCCGCCACTGGTGATTTTGTAATTACAATCGGTTCTCACACATTAACTACGGGAGAAGGTATTGTTCTAGACGACAATAGTTTCACCTTCACTTGTGAAATGGATGACGATGATGCTCAGAAGACATATCCACGTCCTGGCATCGATCCTTATGCTGGTAAATCTTTAAAGATTACTTCTGCTACACAAGATACTATTACTGTTAATGTAGGCGCTTCTGCCCCTAACAAGTATTTCACACCAACTGCTGTTACATACGATCCAGTATCTGGTGATATGGTTGTCACTGTTGGACAACATGGTTTAGGAGTAGGTCGTAGTGTTGTATTAGAAGACAACTCATTCTCTTTCACCTGTGCTCTAAACAATGATCAAACTCAGCATACATATCCACGTCCTGGTACAGATCCTTATGCTGGTAAGTCTATTGCCATCACTGCTGTTGGTAATACTACTCACACCCCAACAGATGCTGTTTACGATGTAGAAGATGGTGAAATTACTTTCACTCTTTCTAATCATGGTTTTGCTAATGGCGATTACATCAAGATCGACGACGATGCCATTACTTATACTTGTACTTTAGATAGTAATGCTTCACAGCATACATATCCACGCTCCCATGATTATGGTAGTGGTAGATGGTTTGCTATTTCTGATGTACAGCAGAATACATTCAAAATTACTGGACTTCCTATTCCCAGAGATCTTTCTGCTCATACATTTGTTTCTTTCGCTGCCAATGGTCTTAAGAGACAAGATGGAACTTTCACTATTAATGTCGGCACCTCTTCCGATACATCACAGCACACTTGGGTAGGTTCTACTGCCAATGCTATCAAGCATGAACCACAATCTGTTCATACCTTTGTATCTGCTACGACAGGAGCAGTTAAGCACTTACCACAATCAACACATACATTCAGACGTGTAACTGGAAGTAATGTAGTTGCTGCTTATCCTTCTGGAGGTAATGCTGTTTGTGCTAATGTTGAAGCTAGTCTACAAACTTCATTCGGAATTATTGATGGTATCTTAGAATATGCTGCTGATCCTAGCAGCAACACAGCAATTCAACCTGGAACTACGACTAGAACTACTGGTACACTATATGCTGGTGATGATGTTATCTCGTATCCAGACAACGTTTTACGTGATGCTAGTGGAAACTACATAACAATTCGTGCTGTATACGATGATCTACCCATCATCTCAGCATCTCCATATACTCAGAACGCTTCTATCATCTCGAAGATTGGTGGTAGTGGTGCTCTGATTGATGGTTCTAAAGTTAAGAGTCCAAACTGCCCATTCCCTGGTCTTACAGACGGTAAGGCAACATTCCCCAACCAGGGTAAGTCGATGGTTGCTTCGGCATTCACGATTGTTTCCGAGAAGAATGGTACTGGATATAAGATCATTGAAGATGGTTATGTACAGTTAGTTTCTGTCTTCTGTATTTTCTGTGTCGATGGTATTCTTGCCGAGTCTGGAGGTTATGCTTCTGTCACCAACTCTGCTTCTAACTTTGGACAGTTTGCTCTAAGATCAACAGGATTTAGAGCAGAAGCATATGAGTTTGACGCTGGTTATAGAACCTCTGGTGGTTATAACCTCGCTTATATTGATGTTGTTTCTGAAAGCGTAACTGGCAACACAGAATTTACCATCGACAACATTGGTAGGGTTCCTCTAGAACATTACATTGTTAAGATCGATGGGTATGACTCTGCTGATTTAGAAGACGAATACTTTATTGATAAAGTAGAACTTCTTAGAGAAGGTCCTCCATATAGAGCAAGGATCACAATTACTGATGGTTCTGGCGGTGGTGCTGCCAGCTTTAGAGACAAGACTACTGGAAATATTGTTGCTAACTCCACGTTATCAACCAAATACATTTCTCTCCATAGACCATCTATTGTTAACTCTTCATCACACACGTGGGAATTTGTTGGTTCTGGTACTACCTACGATGCTCTACCTGAAAACGGTGGTGTAAAAGTTGACTCCAACGAGCAAGTTTCTGAGAACTATGGTAGAACATATGTCTCTGGTACTGACGAACTAGGTGACTTTAAGGTTGGTACTTTCGCTAAGATCGAGAACAGAACTGGTAACATTACCTTCACGGGTACAGTTTCGATCTCAGAAGTTGAATTCCTGAAACTAAGAGGTGGCGACGTTGTTGTTACTGGTTTCGATAACAGCAACACACTGGGTGGTTCACAGTCTTCCGACTCCAAACTACCTACTCAGAAAGCAGTTAGAGATTACATCACTAACAACCTAGGTCAGTACATTAATAAAAACTACTCCACCAACGCTCTACCTAGAGCACTTGTGGAACTAAATGACAGTGGTAAGATCTCCGAGTCTCAACTACCACCCATCAGTCCAATTAACGTCTTCAGTGTAGATACTCAAGCAGAAAGACTAGCACTAGAAGGAGTCAACGCTGGTGACATCGTTATTGAAGATGGAACTCCATTCATCTTGAATACTGATAATGATTCTGTCTTCTTGGCAATCGTTCCTGACACCTCACTACAGTTCACTACCTTCGACGTATTCACTGGTTCAAACACTGGTGGTAAGATTCAGTTAAATGAATACAGACCTGGAGTTATTAGAGAAATTACCATTACCGATGCTGGTTCTGGATATAGTAGTGCTCCTGCTATTGTTATTAACGACAGTTCCCTCGGAACTCAGTTGGGACATGTCCCCGCTGCTGCTGAAGCAACTGTAGTTAACGGAGAAATCGTCTCTATCACAATTCAAAACTCTAACGGGTTGATTGGTGGTAAAGGATACTTAGACGATACTAACAATAGAGTCACGATCACCTTTAGTGGTGGTGGTGGATCGGGTGCTCAAGCAGAGGTATTCCTAGAGAGCAGATTATATGGCGATATCGTTAACAACATTAAACCAGTTGCTAACGAAACTATTGAATCTAGTGACGTTCCTGCTGAGACTGTTACTATCAGTAGAGTTGTCAACACTTCTGGTTCTAACAACGCTAACTGGACATCCCTGAGCACCAGTACAGTTGATGCTTCCGACATTATCGGTATCATCCCAACCTCTAAACTAGCAGCAGACAATGAAGCTGCTAACTCAAACACTGCTCTATTTGGCGATCAATCATATAAGAAAGTCGTCAAATCTATTAGAGCAACAGAACTAAGATACTTTATCAAGACTGCTGATGTAAGTGGTTCTGATACATTACTCTTTAGTGCTTCTGATTCTAACGTAGGTAACTTACTAATTGGACACGGAATCGTAAACGTAACTGGTGTACAGGCAGGAACTACGATTTCACAAATTGCTGATATTACGGTAGGTGCTACAGTTTACAAGAGAATTACTCTTAGTGATGGTTTGACATCATCTGTTGCCTCTGGCACTATTATCGAATTTGTCAGACCAGCATCTCCAGTATTACTCGAATCTCTAATTCCAACAGCTGATTTTGTTGAGAGTGTTCAAATTGAAAACGGTGGTACTGGATTTGATAATGGTACATTCAACAACGTACAAATTACTCCAACAAACGCTGGATCGGATGTTTCTGGTTTACAACTTAAGTTTGTTATTGAGAATGGTACAGTAACGTCTTGTACTGTAGACAATGGTGGTAATGGATTTGAAAATGACTTCTTATTATCAGACATCCCAACAGAAACTATTGGTAATGGTTCTGGTCTAATTCTTCGTATTAAGGTAAACACAGAAGATAAATTACACAGTGATGTTGGTATTGACGTTGCCAGAACTACTAACGATACATTGAGTGACGAAGACTACGGTACTGTTGGTGTAGCTAGATTCAAGAAATCTCAGTTTGATGTTGTAGCGAATGGTGCTGTTTCTCTGTTTACTGGTATTGACTCTGGTCTAGACGCTGACTTGTTAGATGGTCAGCAAGGTTCTTACTACAGAAACGCCGATAACATTAACGCTGGTATTTTAGATCCAGCATTCCTCTCCTCCACCCAGACGTACAACATTAGTATTTCCCAGAGTTCTGGAGAAACTGCTAAGTTAACCTCAAAGTCAGGTTCTCTACTAGCGGACGCTGCTCCTAGAGAACTAGTTGATGGTGGATCTATTGACGTAAGAAGAAACTCTACCAATGGTCTACTAGACCCAGAGTTCAAAGAAGCGATTGATCAGCAAACTGGAGAAACTACTTTAGTTTCAACAGCAAACGATTACAACACAGTTCTTTCTATTAGAGGTGGTGGTGACGATACTTCCAACCCATATGGTGGCGTAGTTCAATTAGGATTTACGAACGCCAACAATGTTTGGATTAGAGGTTCGTCGGCATCAGTATCTACAACTGCTACGTTCAGTGCTTGGGCAAAACTTTGGTCTTCAGGTAATGATTATTCAGGAGATCCTGCTGATTCCAGAAGTATTGCTGGTCCAAACGCTTATCGTTTAAGATCAAGAACTGGTAAGTGGTATCAAAATGCTTCTACCATGATTTATGGTAGAGTTCTAGATAATAGATTACCTTCATACCAGACAGCAAAAGACTTTAACACTAAAATTAGACTACTAGATGATAGTGGTGCTGGTGTTAGATATAGTATTTACATCTTACGAGTAACTGCTGCTGTTGTAAACACTCTTGAAAATAATAGTCTATTCACCTCATCCCCATTTGTTGTCAAACTACTTGACGCTTTTGGTAATGATCCTGGTGAAATTAGTATTTCCAACATCTCTATTTTCAATAATGACGGTACTATACTTGATACAACATCGTCAACGATTGATTACAACCAAGTATACGCTGTTGTAACTGGTACTCTAATTGTTGGTACTTTCACTGGAGCAGTTGAAATTGGCGACAACACTGTTCAGATTCCATTCGATGACTTCACAATCTCCGAATATGATGGTAATGCTGACGGTATGCCTGATGGCAACATCGAAATCAGTCGTCTAGAAAGTGATAATGGAACTGCTAAATTCTTCCTCGGGAGAGCAGATGGTGTTGCTAACAGTCAAACATCCCCAACCATTTACTTCAGATCTTCTGAAGACGGTGGAACAGGAAACTTCTACACTGCTGCTTTACAAGCATCAGGTGGTACAGATGCCTTAGGTAGTGGTAGTCTCAATGTATTAATTACCAGTCCAAACGAATTTAAAGTTGGTGGCAACACTGTATGGAACGCTGGTAACGTAGTATTCAACTCAACGAATACTCCATCTACTACAGATGCTCAGGGTAATATCACTCTCAAGTCTGCTGTCTTTAGAGATGCCAATGGTGATTTTGCTGCTGGAACTATTACTGCTTCACTAACTGGTCTTGCTTCACTAAACCTACCACTCACTGGCGGTACTTTAACTGGCACCTTGAATATTGGTGATAGCAATAATGATAGGGCGTTGAATGTATATGGTCCAACTTCACTCTTCGGAACTCTAGGTGTCGAAGATGATCTAACTGTTGATGCTGGCACACTATTCGTTGACGCTAGCGAGAACAAAGTTGGTATTGGAACAACATCATTCACTGTTGACACTCAAGCAAAACTAACACTAGATGCTGGTTCTAGCACTATTGGTGTTGTCGCTCTAACTGGTGGTGGTTCAAACCTAGGTTCTGGATTGAGAATGTACCACCAAGGTGGTGGTGCAAGAACTGGATTTAGTGGTCGCTGGGCAGTACAGTTTGGTTGTGATCAAACAGACTTCGTTGCTGGTCAGAACAATCTAGGACAAACTGAAGGTCTATACTTCAGTCATACAGATGGATCTACTACAGGTGTTCCTCTAATCCTCAAGAGAAACAAAGACGTTATTGTTCCATTCAAGTTAGGTGTCGGAACCAAGACTCCAGGGTTTGCCATGGAAGTTGTTGGTGATGCTAAGATCAAAACTGCTCTTACGGTTGGTGATTCTGGAGACAATAATGGTGCTCCAATTTACTTCTTGGGTGCTACTGGTGGTCTAGTCGGAGGTACAACTACTTACCTCAGCAACTTTAGAGTTGGTAACCAGATGACTGGTTCTGACATGTTTGAGATTACTGCTGGTGATCACGGTAATGTCAACGCTGATTGGAAATCAACGCCTGCTGTTGCTATCAAAGGTAGCACAAACCAAGTCGGTGTTAACACTACATCGTTTGGTGGTACTGATCCTGAAAAAACGGATGCTAATGGTAACCCAATTGAAAGAGAGTATGCTCTCAACGTCCAGGGCGATATTAACTTTAATGGACTTGTGTTCCAAGATAATGCCGAGTTCGTCACTTCAAGATGGACTGAAGCACCCAACGAAACTGATATCTACAGAGCAACTAAGGTTGGTATTAACTTCCAAACTGCTAAGAACCCAGATTATGAACTAGAGGTTGATGGTGATATTGGTCTTACTGGATCAATGTACGCTAACGACGATCCTCTCTGGTTGGATTCATTCGGTGTTATTAAAGTCAACAGAGCAACCCTAGCTGAGGATGTTACTATTACTGCTGGTTTGAACGCCGTAAGTAATGGTCCTATCGTCATAAATAGTGGTACTATCACTGTAGACGCTGGCGCTACTTGGGTAATTACGTAAAGGAATTATGGCTTCGACTTCAAAGTTAACTGTAAATAATGTAAATTTGTCACAGTCTCTAGTAGTTCCCATACTAGAGACTACTCCTGCTGATGGAACAGAGGGAGAACTTGTCTTTGATCAAGATAGAGTTAAATTCAATGCCAGTGATGGCAAATGGTATCACATTAAAGATTCTGCTAAAATTGATGGATCAAGTCCAGCTAAAGCATTATCAAGATCTACAGATTTACTAACAGCTGTACCAACTGCTGTCACTGGATGGTATTGGTTGCTTATTGCTGGCACTCCAAGGAAAGTTTGGATTGATACTGACTATGATGGTGGTGGTTGGGTACTAGTAGCAAGTCATCCACGTAATGTTTCCATTCCATCTAACCTGACTTATGCTCAAGCAGCAGAGTCTACTCTTTCTTACGGATCTACAACTGTTGGTTCAGGAGATCCTAAGACATATGCTTATTGGATGGGACTCGATGCTTGGACTTCTATTGCTTCAGCAAATAATGCTGGAAGAAATGTTGTTGAGTATGTTGCTGATTCTCAGGTAGCACTAGGAGATACAGGTAATCATGCCAAGAGAGCAAGATGGAAGTGGGATGGTTGGAATTCCTCGTATTCCTGGAACAATGCTAACTCATTCTCAAGAGAATTAGGCAGTAATGATCCTGGTCTATGGTCATATCATATTGCTAATGGATATAATTTCTCAACCTTTGATAATGATCAGGACGTGAACAGTGGTAGTTGTCCTTCTTACTATAACAATGCTCCATGGTGGTATGGATCTTGCTGGTCTGGTTCTGCTTGGGGTGGTAATGGACAAAGTTACACTAACTCTTGGTACTGGAATAGTTCTGGTGGTGACAACTTTGCTTACGGAGCACTATACGTTAAATAATTATGGCATATCTTAATCACAAACAAAAAAGACTAACAGATAGGTTAGTTATAACTAAAAAATTTAAAGAAGCAAAAGATGGTTCTGTAGTATTTCATTTTGCTTGGACTAATAAGGGTGGAAAAGTATGGGATGAAGTAATGCGCTTAGCCGTAGATGAAAATAACGAATTAACAGAACCGTTTAATCTGGATGAATATATCGAGATGAAAGAACATTGCTGTATTCGTCGTGATGAAACGTTTTCTATTCGGGAAATCGATTCATAAATAATCTTATAGGAAAGTATTCGCCATAATGTCTAATCTAAATTGTGGAAAATTAATTGCCACTGAAAGAATTAAGTTACCAATATATACCAATTCCAATAGACCATCGGGCAGTCTTGGAGAAATTATTTTCAACAGTGACGAAGGAACGGTACAAATTTATAATGGAACCGAATGGCAAGCAGCTGCTAAAACTAACTTTGAACTTTTTGGTGGTACTGTAACTAGTGCTGGACCATATACGGTTCATACTTTTACGGGAGTAGATACGTTACAAGTTACTGGAACTGGAACCGTTGAATATCTCCTCGTCGGTGGCGGAGGCGGAGGCGGTATGGATATGGGCGGCGGCGGTGGCGGCGGTGGTGTCGTCAGTGGATCTACAACTTTAGCAGAAGGAACATACCCAGTTCAAGTAGGTGGTGGTGGTGCTGGTGCCCCTGCTGGAAATAGTAATGGTCAACCAGCAAGTCACCAATTTACCATTGGTGCTACGATTGGTGAAGATACTCAATTCAATGGCATCATTGCTAAAGGTGGAGGCATTGGCGGCAGTTCTTATTATGGATATACACCACAATCTTCTGGCGGAAATGGTGGATGTGGTGGTGGCGCATCAGGATATAGTAATGGTAACTTTACTGGTGGTGGTGCTGGAACCCCTCTACAAGGTAAAGAGGGTGGTCGTGGCGGTCCCCAATACTATTCTGGTGGCGGCGGAGGATCTGCTGTAAAAGGAGTTGACTCTACTGCCAAACCAAATGGTGGCGATGGCATCTCCAGTGCTATTTTAGGAACAACCTATTACTGGGCTGGTGGAGGTGGTGGATCTGCTTACTCCGCTGACGTTGGTGGTAATGGCGGAGAAGGTGGTGGCGGTGGCGGTGCCATTGGTGTCACATACGGTGGTTCTGGACTCAATCCTGGATCTCCAGGCGGTGGCGGTAGTCCTAGAACCTGGGCACAAAGACCTGGCGGAGACGGAGGAGCAAACACTGGCGGCGGTGGCGGCGGTGGATCCCACTACAATAGAAGTAATAAGGGTGGCAATGGTGGATCAGGAATTATTGTCATTAGATATCAAGCAGGTTAATCATAAATACTAACAAAGTGGATACAATCCTATGTCAACGGTAAATGTAGGTAGACTTACTGCCAATACTAAATTAAAAGTTCCTGCTTATAATCAGGCACAGATTGATTCCTTGTCAGTAGAAACTGGCATGGTTGTTTGGAATACCACAGAAGAACAACTTCAGATCTATTATGGAGAATGGGCGTCTATCGCTGGAACATTTTCATCTGCCGTTGGTTCAAATGCTACTGCCACTGGTGGTAGTATGCAAGAAGCTGCTGGATATATGGTTCACTTCTTCACAGGAACTGACACTTTTGAAATTGAAGGTGGCGATCTTCTGATTGAATATATGGTCATCGGTGGCGGTGGCGGCGGTGGCATGGACATGGGTGGCGGAGGCGGTGGTGGTGGAATCATCACTGGAACTACTACTCTTGTGGAAGGGTCATATGTTTGTACTGTCGGACAAGGTGGTCCTGGTGCTCCCGCTGGAAATAGTAATGGTCAACCAGCAAGTCATCAATTCACCATTGGAGCTTCTAACGGACAAGATAGTCAGTTCAATGGTTTGATCGCTAAAGGTGGCGGTTTCGGTGGTAGTTCTTATTATGGGTACACACCACAATCTTCTGGTGGAGATGGTGGATGTGGTGGTGGCGCATCAGGATATAGTAATGGTAACTATACTAATGGTGGCACAGGAGAATCTGGACAAGGTAAAAATGGTGGTCGTGGCGGTCCTCAGTATTATTCTGGTGGTGGTGGAGGAACCGATTCAAAAGGTATCGACTCCACTGGTAAACCAAATGGTGGTGACGGAATTCTAAGTTCTATGACTGGTGTTGCTTACTATTGGGGAGGTGGCGGCGGTGGATCTGCTTACTCCGCTGACGTTGGCGGCAATGGTGGACTAGGCGGCGGTGGCGGTGGTGCTATCGGTACTACCTATGGTGGATCTGGCATCAATCCTGGAGCTGCAGGCGGCGGTGGTAGTCCTAGAACCTGGGCACAGAGACCTGGAGGTAATGGTGGTGCTGCCACTGGTGGCGGCGGTGGTGGTGGATCCCACTACAATAGAACCAACAAAGGTGGCAACGGTGGATCGGGCGCTGTCATCATTAGATATCAAGTCTAAATAATAAAGTAATGGAGAAAATTTTCAATGGCACATTTTGCTGAAATCGACAACAATTATCAGGTTGTTAGAGTATTAAAAGTAGATAATGTTAAGTGCGCCGATGCAGATGGTTCCGAGGTCGAAGAAATTGGTGTTAAATTTCTAAGATCCCTTTACGGCGAAAACACTAATTGGGTACAAACATCTTATACAGAGAAGAGAAGAAAGATGTTTGCTGGAAGAGGATACATGTATCTTCCAGAACAGGATATCTTTGTACCACCAAGTCCATATCCATCATGGACTTTAAATAGATCTGCTGGTAAATGGGAAGCACCCATTCCAGAACCAGAACATGACGAAAAAACACAAGCAACGTCTTGGGATGAAGATGCTCAGGTTTGGCATGTTACTGATAACGAAGCTTTAAAAGCTTTAGAAGATTTTATGAATCAAAACCAAGAATAATTTTTTAATCATGAGAACTTATACAATTACAGGCGTTCACACCGCTATTAATTTGTTACGCCCACAGGCAGAATATGCTTTAAATAATACTGAATTTATTATTTGGAACGACCCTAGACCTGCTCCTACTTGGGAAGAGATTCAAGAAACTATTGGTAAAATTAGAGATTTTGAAGACAGTATTGAGTGTATAGAATTACCGAAGGTAAAAGATAACTTCGATAAAATTAGCACTTATACGGGTTGATAAATAATAATACACACAATTACACGTGATTGCTATGGATACGGAACAACTAAGAAAAAATTTTGATGAGCAACTTGCTCAAACAGAAAAGCAAATTAGCGAGTTAGAATCTAATCTTGCCAAAGCAAGAGAATATAAAATTAAATTACAGGGTGGTATAGAGACATTAGATCTTCTCAATCCTCCTGCCGAAGAAACATCTACTGAAGAAGCACCTGCTGAATAATAATTTACATATATAATGGGTTTTCAAACACTTTGGTATAAGACACAGATACCTAAATCTGTGATAGACAGTTTTGTGGATGAAACAAATACATTTGAAACATCTCAAGCTAATATTAAAGACAACGTTCTAGAAACAGAAACTAGAAGTAGTAATATCTGTTGGGTCTCCCCGTCTCATTGGATGGCTGGATTTTGTAATCATTATATCCAGCAAGCAAATCAATTTAATTTTAAATATGATTTGGTAAAAACTCCAGATAGACCTTTACAATATACAGTGTATAATGAAGGAGAACATTACAACTGGCACGTTGACACTATCGATGAAATTGAAACGGATCTGATTAGGAAATTATCTTTTACTATTCAGTTGTCAGATCCTGAAGATTATTCAGGTGGAGAACTTCAATTTTTAGATGATGGTAATCACACTTTTTTTGCTCCAAAGGAAAGAGGAACTATAATTATATTTGATAGTAGATTGAGACATCGTGTTAGAAAAGTTAAATCTGGTTCTAGAAAGTCTGTAGTAGGTTGGATAGAGGGACCAGCATGGAGGTAAATAAAAATTGGTTGGTATTACCACTAAAAAATTTAGTAGATATTTCTGAATATAAAGAAAATCCTCCAGAGAATTTTGAACGTGAAGACTCTAACATTATTCATGGAATGAGTTTTTCTAGATATGGTGCTCCTCAGTTTAAGAAGTTGCACTTTCTAGTTAAAAATAAATTAGAAAATCTGTTGAAAGAAAAATTATATCCTACTTATTATTTTGACAGATTTTATTTTGCTCACACTAAAATGGTTCGTCACATAGATAGAGAATCATGTGAAATTAGTGTTTCTCTAAACATCAGTCAGAACTTACCAGAACCATGGGCATTACACTTTGACATAGGTGGTCACATTATTGATTGTGTCACCAACCCTGGCGACGGTGTTTTGTATAAAGGAATGGAAGTTCCTCACTGGAGAGATAGAATGAAAGGTGATAAAGACTCTTATTCTCACCAAATATTTTTACACTATGTTAGAGGAGATGGTCACTTCTTAGAATATGCTTTTGATAAAGGTGTAAAAATAGATCCGTATTCTCACTCTGTACCTAAACCCAAATTATAGTAATGTCATACGAAGCGATATGGTATAAGACTCAGTTACCTTTAGAAGTCATTGATATTTTTTTACAAGATGATACTTTTGAAGATGATCTAGAACCTTCTACACTCAATGGTAAGTTACAAACAGACCTACAAATTAGAGACAGTAACTCTTCATGGATAAACAGTAGTCATTGGATTGCTGGTTTTTGTTATCACTACATATTGAAAGCAAACGAAGAAAATTTTAGGTATAAAATTAATTCTTTCGGAAAAAGATTTGTCCAATATACTTCTTATGAAGAAGGTCAACATTATAGATGGCATACTGACAATGCTTTCGGCACATCTAATCCAAGAAAATTATCTTTTAGCTTACAACTTTCAAGTCCAAAAGATTACACTGGTGGACAATTGGAATTTTTGACTGACAACGATCATAGATTTATGGCACCTAAAGTTAGAGGTACTATAGTTGTATTCGATAGTAGAGTTAAGCATAGAGTCAGAAAAGTTACTTCTGGATGTAGGAAGTCTTTAGTGGGTTGGGTTGAGGGACCAGCATGGCAATAGAACAGTGGGATTTTATTAGAGTAAAAAATTTAATTGATGTTTCTAAGTATGTGGAAGATCCTCCATCAAGAGAATCAAAAACTCTTAGATATTATAAGACAGGAACTTATGTAGAGTCCCCTCAGGAAGATCAGAATTTAGTTATAAGGGGAAATACTTATTGTAGATACAACTACCCTAAACTAAGACCAATTCTTTTTGAGATTAAACATTTTTTAGAAGAGTTATTAGAAGAACCACTATTTGAAACTTATTGTTTTGATAGATTTTACTTTGCTGGATCTTCCATGCTTCCACATACAGATAGAGCTGCTTGT
>Ga0163109_10000767_pt1 | contig 25625 bp, 31 predicted proteins | sample CRUFie1St13metaG_FD_108704 | JGI IMG/M metagenome (GOLD analysis project Ga0163109, IMG submission 108704) | Marine microbial communities from the Costa Rica Dome - CRUD Field 142mm St13 metaG | ecosystem: Environmental > Aquatic > Marine > Oceanic > Photic zone | place: Costa Rica: the Eastern... | reverse complement strand
CCCATCAAACACATAGTTTAGGTAGGGAATAGGACCAGCAGGCCATTGAGATAGGACATGTGCCCAGTGGTGATCAATAGCGAAGGCACGACATGTCACACCGAGGTCAATTTCACGGTATAATTCACCCTCTTCAAAGGTTATTTGATCACTGACAATACAGATAGCATCCAGTTCAGCAGTGTGAACACCCCAATCATTTAGGATGTCTTCCCACTGCCATGTATTGTTCAGTCCATGGTGCTTGACACCAAAATACCTCTCCGTAGAGAGGTACTTGACTTTCTTACCATCAGTATAACAAATGTTGGAGTCGTGGTCTTCGACTCTCAGTCCAAGAAATTTCATTTAGCAATCATCAGAGTGTTCTTTGTTCCATTTTTTACGGACTTTTTTGAGTTCTTTCAACTCCATCTTAATGTTAGCGTAGGCGGTCTCGGCACTTAGTTTCTTTCCCATTTCCATGGCACAGATCATGCCAACTCTTCTTCCAAAAAGTTGGATCGCCTTATCATAGCAGTCCATATCCTCATACATAAACTACGACTCTGATACTACTTTCTTTTTACCGATGTTGTACTTAGATTCAAGTGTCCATTCGGACTTATCTTTGTAAGAGAGAACTTTAATCTGGTTCAGTGGTGCAATGTCCACCAGACCTTCTGCCTCAAAATCTACTAGACCCCAGTCAAACAGGAGTTTAGCAATACGATTGCGTCTTTCGATGTCGTTCTTAGTAATGTTAGCAGGTTTGCCGTCGAGTGCAAACAACTCCTTAAAATGAACGATGTAATACTTGCCCTTCTTGTGAAGGATATGGCAGGATTGATACAGCTTACGATCTTTGCGAGATGCAACACCGATGCGGGTTAGAGTTTCGCGCACTTTTAGGAAGTCATCTGGTTCCTTCAATGCCACTTCTAACATCATATCCTGAGACCATCTGATCTCGTCACTCATTTTCTTCCTCCAACGTTTAATTTAGATCTGATGACTTCTAACTGATCCTTGTTGAGCAGTTTCAGGGCATCTCTCGCCTTGTCGGTGCTGTATCCGTAGAACTGTTTTACAAGTTCTAGATCATTATCTGTCTGAAATTTATCCCAAGGCGCGAAGCGTTTGGATTTCCTAATACTATATAGGTAATAGTTATATTGCAGATCGTTGTCGAGTTGGTGATAACGATTCATCTCATTGACATGCATGATGCAGTCAATAAAACCAGCGAGGCACTTGTTTACGACGAAGGAAGGATATTTTCTCATAGCACGTTCGTCTTCATGAACGTTGCCTTGCTTCAAGTTGATACCGTTGAGGTAATCTTTGAGTTGGAATTCGTAATCGCTCATGAGAAAAACTTATCTAATGATGTAGGAGTTGTATCGTAGTTTGTAATGAGAAGTTCAGTCTTCCTGTTGTTCTCACGATGTTTCATACCGTAGGTAATGTCAAAGTATCTTTGATGATAGTCTTTGAACATCTCTTCGATCTGTTCATCTACATTATAGGTCACCATCCATCTGTTTTGGCACTGCTTACAGTCCGCTCCGAACCTATCGTGATCAAAATCCTTATGCATTTCGGCATTGGTCCCGTAGAGATAGGATCCAATTTTATAAGGTGGGTCAAGAAATGTTAAGATTTCCGATCCACCGTCCATGAGTTCAGCATAATCAAGGTTCGTTATACGCCAGTGAGATATGATATCACCATACTTCCTGAGGTTTGCTGCACCACGCAATGTGAAGTTCTGTTTAGATGCAGACTGAGAGAACGAAGAGTTCTCAGTCAACCCAGAGTAAGAACACTTATTAAGAACCCAAAATAGAACAGCTTGGCGAAAAGGATCGGCGTCGGATATCTCTTCTTTACTTCGGATGAACAACTCCTTAGCAAGGTCAACGGTGCTGTGCTCCTGCTTGATTGCATAGCAGACATCAGACAGTAAGTCAGCGTCTTCTTGTAAGTGGACCCAGAAATTATAGAGGTAAAAGTATTTGTCATTAACCCACACAGGAGAATCAGGATGTAACTGGGAGTAATACAGTGCCATAGAGGCACCACCTAGGAAAGGTTCTCTATATTCCTTAGCGTCAATAGGGAACCACTTGTAGAGTTGTGCTGCTGCTCTCGATTTACCACCAGGGTATCGGAGTGGTGTCTTCAAAGGTTTCATAATACATTAATGTTCGCCATAGGTACACCCTGAGGTCCAGCATTGACTGGTCCATGGGGTAATGAGTTGAACGACATAGTGTAACGTGAGTTCTCACCAGCGTGAGGGTTACTGTAATGTCTCAACCATCCAGGGAAGACAAGAAGTTTACCAGGTTCTGCCTTAAATCTTTCATAGGGTCCGTCGAACCAATCCCTAGTGATCTCCAAGGTATCAAGATTACGGATATCAACAGGGTCTTGAAAGACAGTATCACTTCCCTCGGTGAAGTAGTATACGCCAGAGAGATAAGAATAATTATGCCGATGAAGAGGATGACCAGCACCTGATCCAGGTGGTGCATAATTCGCCCATGACAAAGAGATGCGAAGTTCCTCAACTTGGAGAGCGAGGTCACAACGAATGTAGTCCAGACAGTCATGGAAGAAACCACACAGAGGTTGCATTTCGTCTTCCTTATGTATATCTCCACGACTGGTTCTAACACCAGCAGGGAAGTTATACATCTGCATATTGAGAGTCTTAATGAATGCCAATGCCTGATCCGACATCTCCATATCATCTGGGTCCAGATTGAACTGGTACACAGTAGTAGGGAATAGATCGTGCTTGGTTATACTCATTTGAATTCACACCTCATCATGATCTCAGTCATGAATGCAACGAGGTTGATCTCCTGATCCATGACAAAGTTTGCTTTGTATTGGTACTCACCGATAACAAGCACTGCTTCGGGAATACTCTTGGGTTGTAAGTATGTATACAGCGAGTCGTACACATTTCTCATGATGATATGAGGTTCGTTGTCCATGTTGGATACGACCCACTTCTTCATGTCAGTATACTTACGTGCTTTCAGGTAACCCATGAGGTCATTCATACCTGTATCAGACACCTGACCCAGAATACCCACGTCGATCTTGCCCTTTGAGGCATAACGTTGCAGTTCATTCAGAGTGCGACGGAAGTCAGGGAAGTGCTTCATCACGATCTCTCGCAGCACTGCCATCTCAAAGTCAACACCCTCCTCAGCGAGGATGGTATGCACACGTTTGAAGAATGAGGCAGCAAGATTGACCTTCTCTTTGCCCTTGACGTTGAACTCCACAACAGAGCAACGTGAGTGCAGAGGTTGGATGATGCGGTTCTTGTAGTTGCAGGTGAAGATGAACCTACAAGTGCCCTGAAACTCCTCTACGAACGCCCTCAGGAGCATCTGTACGTCCTGAGTGGTGTTGTCTGCCTCATCGATGATCAGCACCTTGTGCTTCGCCTTAGAGGTCAGGGAGACAGTGGACACAAATGACTTAGCACGGTTCCGAACAGTGTCCAGGAAGCGTCCTTCGTCCGATCCGTTGATCACATAGTAGTCAGCACCCAGTTCATTACAGAGTGCTTTGGCAATAGTAGTCTTACCAATACCAGCGGGTCCTGCTAGTAGCAGGTTAGGGACTTCACCTTGTTCGATGAACCCCTTAAACATCACAGCAGTCTCCTCAGGCAAGATGCATTCGTCAACCGTCTGTGGACGGTACTTTTCAACCCAAAGGAAATCATTCATAATTAAGTGTCAAACCCATTCGGGTTTACGATGTGGAAGTTTAATATAGTTATCTGCTACCCATGGTTTAGATGCAATGTACATCTTATAGGCAGTGTAGATATCGATGCTTGTATCATACTTGAACTCATCAGGTCCTGCAAACACAAAAGGTTTAGGTCCCTTGCCAGAGCGTCCTGTGGGATCACCCGTGGGTAGGATCTCTTTTGCTGCACAGAGAGTCAAGAAGCAAGTATGAACTTTACCATAGCGAGCGGCATACTCTTCACACAGGGCGAACCCATGTGCGAGTAACCACTGCCAGTTCATGACAAAATCATTCGCCCACTTGGTACATGGGTGGTTACGAAAAGCACCCTTCTCAGTAGCATAGGGAGTACCGTCTGCTTTGGGAAGGGTGCCAAATCCATGACCCCATTTGTCAGAGCATACAATAGCAAGCATCTGACAGGTCTCCAAGGGCATCTTGACAATGTGCTTGTCAGGAAGAACCATAGCAGACTTGTATGGGGATGGGTCCGTAACGAAGATGTTCATCAGTATTCGGAATCAGGTTCCAGGGCGATCATCAGTTCAAGGTTTTGTACTGAACTGTTCTCACTAACGATACCATACAGTTTAGCAACTTTCTGCTCGTACAGGTCCACTTTGAAACCCTTCACAGCACGACAAGGAGTACCACCAGACATAACCACTGCCATGTTCTCGATCTTCATGCAGAAGCAGAACTCACGATCAGTCTCACCCAGTTCAATTTCAAGGGTGTTAGCAGTAGAGTTGCGCTTGTCAGTCACGATGGCATACAGAATACCATTCTTACCTTGGAAGCACAGATCAGGCAGTTGATAACTAGCAGCAGCAGAGAAGATCTGGAACAGTTGCTCGTTGAAAATCTCAGTAGTGATAGCAGGTTCACCCAGACTGTTGATCTTCTCGGGTGGAACTGTGATCATACGCTCCTCAGCATAGTAATACTTCATGCGAGAACGTGCCAGAGAGATGTCAACAAACTTCTCGTCGAAGTTCACGTCAGGAGTGGAAGAAGTATTACGAGACAAGACCTTGATGGTCTTCATCATGTTACCAAGGTCATAGATAGGTGCCTTGCGCTCAAACTCGATGTCCTTGAAGACACAAGAACCGAGGATGTTACGGTTGTTAGAGATAGTGGACACCTTCTGACCAGGTTTGAACATAATCGAAGGATTGATGTTCATAAAGAGTCCCAAGATATCCATCTGGGGTTCGGAAAATTTCATACAGGTCATCGGTTAGGGTATTCTTCGGTAATGGTTGCTTGATCGTTGAAGTGCATCAGTAGCACTGCGTAGTGTAACACCTTCATGATGTCACGTCTAGCGGTCCCTTTCTTATCGTATCGAGATGCGTACTTCAAGATGTTGCTACGACAGAATGCCTCACCATCACCAACGGCATTGATTAGGTCCAGGGTCTGAACACTATCAGGTCCAGCAGAATAATGCTGGTTGTAGGTGGCAATAATATACTGGCGAAGTTCTTCCAGGGTTGCGTCTTCATTGTACTTTAAGTTCATAATCAACAGAATCTTTCAAGGGTTGCAGTGTGAAGATCCACTCGCTTAGGGAGTTTGTTCAGTTGAACAATAGAGTCTCTAATGAATGGATTCTGCACGTTAGATTCGTCCCACCAGTGAATGACTTTACGTACTCCTGAGATGACAGGGGTCACTCTGTGAATGATACCTGTCGGGTACATAACGGCATGACCTGCGGGAAGTTTAATACTAACACCAAAGTCGCCAAAACGCAACTCTAACTCTCCACCCTCGTAATCTGTTGGTTCGTTAAGGAAGAGTGTGGTAGAAACATCGAGTCTCAAACCATCGATGTTAGTAACTTCATCTTGGTGCCAATCATAATCTTGATCAACACCATACTTCTTGTATGTGTACCCAGTTCTACCGCTGCTGAGTGATAGATCTGGGTGGAGAGACTCACCGACTCTCTCGTCTAACCAGTCAGGATCAACTCCCTTGTGTTCCTCAACATTTTTGAACGGTGTGGTCACAAGGACAGGATCAACCTGACCAAGCAGGCGATCTACGCCTGCTTTATCAAGGATTTGTGTGCGATATAGCATCAGGATTCAAGGAGGGGTGATTCAGAGAGTTCAACCTTAGCATCAATCTTTGTGTAAAGTTCAAGGAAGGAGGTTTTAGTCTCTTCATCGAAACGATTGAGGCACAACTTGATCGCTTTGATACGGTTGTTGAAGATAGCGAAGGCACGAACAACATGGACAAGACGACGGGTGCTGATCACTTCGTCACAACCACCCTCAGCGAAAGTCTTACGGATGATGTCTGCCCAGTTCACAAGGTTGTCCATGAATTCTTGATCACAGCAACCGAGTTCCTTGCAGTAGTTGTTGAGCATCTTGATCTCAACAGTAGGGGTAGGATACTCCTGCTCAAAGGTCAGAGGGAAACGTTCTAGGAACGCTTCGTTGAGCACGTTAGTTCCAATGAATCGTCCGTCGTCGCTACCCTTACCCTTAGTGTTGGCTGTGGCGATGACGTTGAATCCACTTGCAGGAGAAACCCATCTTCCGATTTTTTTAAGGTAAACTCCTTTCCCTTCAAGGATAGATTGGAGACAGAGAATTTTGTTACTAGCGAGGTCGATCTCATCAAGGAGCAGTACAGATCCTCTTTGGAGTGCTTCAATGACTGGGCCATTGTGCCAGACGGTGTTGCCATCAACAAGGCGGAAACCGCCAATAAGATCATCTTCATCAGTTTCTACGGTAATGTTTACGCGGATCAGTTCACGACCCAGTGATGCACATGCTTGCTCAACACCGAAGGTCTTACCGTTACCAGAGAGACCAGTGATGAACAGAGGGTAAAAGATGTTGGACTTGATAACCTTCTTGACATCAGTGAAGTTGCCAAAAGGAACATAGTTGTTATCGATTGCAGGGACCAAGTTGACTTCGTGTGCAGGGAGGACAGCAGGTGCTGAGAGAGTTTTTTCAAGTTGCTCAACAGCAGTCAGGTTCCACTTGCCGATGCCTGCCTTGTGACCTTTCAGACGCTTCTTCACGGTAGCGAAGGAGCAGTTGAAGTGATCAGCAGCACCCAGCAATTCCTGAGTACCTACGGTTTCACCATGCTTGTCAGAAAGGAACTGGATGAGGTCGTCTGTGGTAACGGGAACAGGAGCGAAAGGCATAATCGTGTGTGTTTGTTTGTATGTATATACAATAGCAATAAAAAACCCCCTGGTCAGGGGGTAGTGGACACTTATCCAAGTGGTTTTATGCGATCTGAGAAGCGAAGGATGAGAGCATCTTACGGTTCACACCCTTGGACTTCAAGGTCTTCTTGAAGGCAGTCCTGATCTGACCCTTGGTTGCATCCTCTGCAACTTCCATCTCAACATCTTCCTTGTAGGAGTTTGACTTGATGACATACAACTCAGTGTAAGGAGAGTTCTTGATAACAACAGAGGAATCCTTCTTGAATGTCTTGTTGTACTTATCTGCCTCGTCCCACATATCCATGTTGTGAAGATAGTAAGTCAGTGCTCGTGGTTGACAGATTCTGAATCCAAGGATGCTGCAATCAGAATACTTCTGACGGAGCACACGAAGCAGACCAGCAGTACATGAACTGTTTGCATTGTGGATACCTGAGTAGTAACGTCCACGGTCACGGATAACAGTGTTGTATCCAAGAGTACGAGGATACTTGTGGGACATGTATGGAGACTCCTCAGCACCTGCTGTACGACCGATGCACTGTGACTCACCATCAGTCAGGATGATCAGGTGACCCTTCTCTACACCCACTTTACGCTGCCACTCACCGAAATACTGGTGCATAACCACGAGAGCATCGTTCAGAGGGGTGCCACCGAGTCCTAGGAAGTGTGGAGGTGCAACACGGAACTCGTAGTAACCACGCTCCTCCCAGTATGCTGCCACACGGAACAGCATGTTGCACTGATGTTTGAAGTATTTGTTGTTTCCTTCGCTAGTCAACAGGTTGACCAGTTTGAATCTCTTGTCAACCCAGAACTCACCGACATTACGAGTCTGGTGGTCAGGAATGTCCCTGTAATCAGCATCAGTAGGAAGACCGAAGAACTGATTTTGTCCTGCATCAGTCACGAAAGAGTACACATCGAAAGGAATACCGACTTTCTTACAGAACTGAGCAAGATTGATGACCTGTTTTACTGTGTCGAAGATCTCTCCTGACATAGAACCAGACCAGTCAAGCAGGAATACAAGACCATGATTCTTACCATCAGGTGTACGTGTCACCTTACGGAAGATGTCTTCACTGAACTTGTAATTGTGGAGTTTCTTAGTGTCAAGAACACCAGTACGTGATGTAGTAGCACGAGCGTATGAAGATGCAGACTTTTTGCACTCGAACTCCTTGACCAGGTAGTTCACATCCTTAGCAGTAGAGTTGCAGAACTTCTGGAACTTCTCATCTACTGCTGCGAAGACGTTACGACCCTCTGCAATGTGGTCAGCATAGTAATCGTTCCAGTATTCTACTGTTCTCTCCCAAAGTGCTTTGTTAGGAGTGACGATTTTACTCATGTCAAACTTAGGATAAGAGACATACTCAGGTGGAGTAGCATTCGGATCGATCAGACCCTTTGCTGACTCATCGAAGTTGCGTTGAGTTGCAACATTGTTGATGTCAGGTTCGTGATACTCAAAAGAAGGAGTGTCAAGGTCTGCTGGATCATCATTCTTGCTGGTGCCAGTGTCCTCTCCCTCGTCAGTATCGAACCAGGGACGTGACTCTTCCTTCTCATCATCACCTTCACCGTCAGAATCCTCAGGACTCTCACTCTTTTTCTCCTGTTTGGTCTCTTCTTGACCAGTGCTAGGACCAGAAGATTGCTGTGGTTGAGCGGGTATTGAGGTCTTCTGCTTGTCCTCTTGCTGCTCCTTAGCAAACTTGTAAATAGCGACAGCAGCAGCAACTGCTTCCTCAAATGTCTCAGCAGCGCCCACAGCGTCTCTCAGAGGGGTCTCAGAGGCACTGAATGGGAGCATTGCGTAAGCACCAATCTTGAAGTGAAGATTGATTCTGTCGATCAAAGTCATCTGAGAGAGATCTTCGTCTGCTACGCAGAAGAAATCGTCATCATGGAGTTCCTGATAACCTTTGTAGAAGTCCTTGGTGAGACCAGGGAACTTACGTTTCATATGTTTCTCAATGCGAGCGTCCTCAGTGACGTTCACGTATGCCTTAGGGCACTCATCGGTGAAGGAGAAGTCGTTAGGAGTAAACAGAGCGTGTCCTACCTCGTGTCCAACGAGCATGGTGTATACAGTCTTGCTTGCACGTTGCCAGATAGGCAGGGTAAGCACACGCTTGTCAACGTCAAAGGAAGCAGTCTGGACTTCCTTGTGCTCCACCAAGAGGTTCTCGGTAGCGAGCAGTCTAGCAAGGTTACCTTGAATTTCGTGGGAGTTTTGACGCATGTGATTTTTGTGTTGTATGAATATAGTATAAAACCCCATGGTTCAAAAACCACAGGGTCTGTGCCACTAATTTAACTGTCTTGATGTCCGTGTGGATCCTGGTCCAACGGACGGATGAACTGTGAATGGATTATCTCATGTGCTTCTAAGTATTCAGAGATGTATGTTACTGCGTATTCAGGCACTGCCCTCGTGCCACACGTAAACACATCACATACTGCCATGTTCTTCTCTGGCCAGGTATGAATACTGATATGAGACTCTGCGAGTAATGCAACTGCTGTAACCCCGAGTGGACTAAACTTGTGGGATACGATATCTAGCAGTTCTGCTTGTGCAATGCTCGCTGCATTCGCTAACATAGTACGAATGAGAGGTTCATCATCTAATAGAAACAGTGGACAACCTTTGAGGGTGAATAGAATGTGTTTCATCCTTGGATATTCGACATGGTGGAGAAGTCCCCATCTTTTGAGAACTCTACGATGCGATCGAACTTGTCGAACAATACATCGCCTTTATGTGAGATCACAAATAGATTGGTCTTCTCCCCCAGTCCTTTCAATATCCTCATCAGTTCATCCGTAGCAGACTGATCGAGCGAGGAATCAAACACTTCATCCAGAAGGAGAAGGTTTGTGCTGACGCTGTTCTTTAACTGAGCGACTTCTCGCCAGGTGAACAGCAGTGCCAGGTCGATCTTTTGTTTCTCACCCTCGGAGAATGAGGCGTAAGAAAAATCATCACGGAAGCGAGAAAGAATTTTCTCGTTGAAGTTATCGTCAAGCGTGAAGTTCACGTAGAAATCCATGCTTTGTAGATACTTATTTATCCTCTGATTAATTATGGGAACAAACTTAGAGATAATCTTAGTTTTGATACCACCGTCTTTCAGGAGATTAGCAACCGTTTTGAGATGATCCGTCTGCTTGTTTATATTAGAACATGAATCTTGTTTGTTGTCAAGTAGTTGTTGCATTTTGAGAAGATCTTGCTTCTCACTTTCCAGATTAGTGCAGTCACTACCTACATCAGTCATGATCTGAGTGTTCTCTTTCAGCAGACGCATCTCTTCCTTGGTGAGAGATTGAATCTGATAGCGTAGATCATTGAGAGAAGATGCTTTCTCACGTAGTTCCTTGATAGTTTTACCAAGGGTTGTGATCTGCATCATGATCTGAGAACCTGCGTCAGTCAGTTCAACACATTTCTGATTGAGTTCTGCTTGCTTATCAATACGAAGTTCTTTGTCGATCTCCTGTGTACAGGTGGGACAAGTTTTATTCTCTACAAAGAAATCATAGTTCTTCTTAGATGTATTCAACTTGTGATAGATCTTGGACTTCATGTCCTTGAACTTCTCATGCTTCTCTACGGTGACATCTAGTTTGAGAATCTCAGGTTCTAGAAGAGTGATCTGTTTATTGAGTTCTTTGATCTCACCTTTGATATCTACTACACGGTTCTCATTCTCTACAAACTTTGCTTGCTTGTCTTCGATTTGTTTCTGATCAACTGCTGACAAATTCTCAATGTTACGAATCTGCATGTCAACTTTCTGTTGAGCAATCTCTAATTCGTACTCACACTGTCGTTGTTGATCTTTTACATCTTTGATCCTCTCTTTGAGGATACCATTCATCTGAGAAAAGATTTGGATATCCAGGATATCTTCGATAACTTCTCTTCGATGAGCAGCAGGTAACTGCATGAAAGGAACAAAAGTTGAACTACCAAGAATAATAACCTGAGTGAAAGACTTGTAGTTAAGTTTAAGTATGCTCTGTTCCAGGTACTTCTGGTAGTCCTTGTTAGCAGCATTCTGGTCCACCAGTTCTGAGTTACGGTAGATCTCAAACACATTAGGTTTGACCCCACGACATATTTTATAACTCATCGTGCCGATTTTGAACTCAACCTCACACAAAAGTTCACGTTCGTTCACGCTGTTCATCAGTTGTGACTTGGTGATCTTCCTGAACGGTTTATTGAACAAGACAAAACAAAGCGCATCAAGAATGGTACTCTTGCCTGCGCCGTTATTGCCTACGATCAATGTTGTAGGGGATTCAGTAAGATCGACTTCGGTGAACTGCTGACCAGTGGACAGGAAATTCTTCCATCGGATCTTTTCAAAAACAATCATACTATTCTAAATCCTTTGGAGGAAATACTATATCGTGAGGTCGAATGACCGTGTAATTGTAACCGAATTGATTGCAGTTTTCTTTAACGACATCTTCTTCTACTTCCAGAACTTCAAGCGCCCTTTTGTAGTTGTCAGCAATCAGATAACCATGGTAACGCTGAGCGTCGTCCTCGTCTTCAAAGATCTGGACTACCCTTTCGTCGATGGTGTCATCCCGAACAGCGTACACTCCACCAGATTTTTTGTCAACTAGTACGAACATCAGAGTCTTAGTGCTTCTACATATAATGATTGTAGGATACCAAAGATCTCATCTTTGTTGTCGATTTCCTTGACACAATTTTGAAGAATACTAAGAGTATCTTCTGATTCTAGACTATCGTCTACGTCGTCAAGGTGTACGAAGGTATCCTCTATGATTTTAAGATCAGCGATATCTGAATCGGTAATCTTTTTGAGAGTTTTATCGAAGAGAACTTGGTCCTCTTTCTTCTCTACAATCAGTTTGACGTAACTACCATTCAATTTCTTATAATCAATAGTGGCAGTTTCGGAATCGCGATAGTAGATCTTGTGGAACATACTATTCGGATTTTTTACAAAGGAAAGTTTTTTCGTATTTGTATTTAGTACGTTAAACCCCCTATCACAACCGTAATCATTCCAGAACATTTGGTACGGATTACCGAGGTATGTGATGTTACCTTTGGTAGATCTGTGGTGGTAATGACCACTACACACTAGATCAAACTTGGCAAACATATTCGGGTCATCCCCATGTTCCATGGTGTATCCAGGAATAGGTTCAAAATCATTAAGTTCCAGATGACCGAGGCAGATAGAAGACTTACTATTTTCAATCGCTTCGATGGATTCTCTTCGATTGTCATCACAAATCCAAGGCAGAAGAAGAATATCCAAACCACCAAAAGATAGTTCAGTAGGATTAGTAACGACAGTAATGTTGGGATAGTCACCCAAGAGCAAGTCTGGGGAATTAGTTCGTAGAGTATTCTTGTAGTAAATATCATGGTTACCCACAAGCATGTGCATTTTCACATCACGCTCACGAAGAGGGTCAAACCACATGTCCTTTGCTGCTTGCAACGAACTATAATTTACATACTTACGTCTGTCAAAAGTATCACCCAGGCAGAGTACCTGAGTGATCTTATGTTTATCGATATAAGGTAGTACAGTTCCTTCGTAGAACTTACGGTACTTATTTACATAGACAAGACTATCATTTCTGGCACCGAAATGCTGGTCAGTTATTAGTAGTAACTTCATATTCAAATACCAGTTTCTTGTACTGCTTGCCTGCGCTTGTCTTGCAGGATTGTGTATATGTTACACCACCAAGGATGCTGGTAAGTTCTTCACAAAGTTCGCGGATCCGATCTCGATCTTTTCCACCGTGCCAGTAACGCGCCATGTAACGGTCGTTCGCCATGAATTAGTACCTCGTGTTGGTTTCAACTCGTGCTTTAATATAATTCATATCGGAGATATTGTCAAGGTCATCCGTGTGGAACACCTCTTCATATCCCTTGCGTTCTAGGATCTTCTCTCGGATTGCTTGCTGTCTCTTCTCCTTAGCAATCCTCCTCAGGTATGCATAGTACACGATCTGTGTGAAATATGCAAACGGGTTGGACGACTTCTCTGGATCAAAGTTGTGGATGTACTGGATACAGTTCTCGATACCATCACCAATCATGTCCTCTCGGTACATGTAGTTAATGAAGTTCGGACGATAGGACAGGTGGGTTGCGATTTTAAGGAAGCATTCACCAATGTAATTAGACACCCGAGGTTTGGGCAGTTCCTTTTCCTTAGCAACTGCACACTTGTTACGATAGATAATCAGTTCGTGTAAGAACTGTTTGTTATCTACATAGTGTTCTTTCTTTTTGGCATTCTTCCGTGGCATAGTAATCGGCATAGTGGATTATCACGGATGTCATAATGTTACCTTATCGTGACCAATAAGTCAAGAAAACCCAAGTGACAAGGTGACACACGTTCATAGGGCTTGACAGCATAATAATAATTAATTATACTAACACTGCAAGGGTTCAGAGACAGAGAGCTCTTAGTTACTTAGATGACTTATCATTGAACAAACGTTCCAGTAGACTCCTTGCGTCCTCTACTTTACCAAGGAGTCCCATGCTTTCATTGATGGGCACCTCAGTTTCTTGTGTCTCTTCGTTCCCGAGTTCTTTACGTACCCACCTCTTGTACATCATAACTGCTTCCTTTGACATAGGAGCAATAGAGATGAGAGAGGATTCGTCTAGGACATAAAAATCTTCATCTGAGAAGTTCATCCAGCGGATGAACCCCATAGCGACTTTATGCTTATTGGTGTCTGTGGGATCTTCACTATTCATATCGATCACCTTAGTCTTTGCTGGATTCTGTACAAAAATCATATCTTTCTTTGAATCAGGATCTTCACTAATAAGTACCTCACCGAGGATTTCTTCCCCAGTAATTAATTTTATTGTTGCAAAGAATTGTTCGTCGTGTCGAATGTAATTAATCATGTTTTAATTTGATCTCCTTAATTTCGTAATCGAATGACTCTTCTTGATAGATCTTGATACGTGCAGCAAGATGACGAAGGGTATAATTACTTTTGGATCCTCGGGCGCAGTTATCTGCAATGTCATACAACACTGCCTGTGCCTTGTTATCACCCTTACGGAGGACACGTCCAATAGATTGGAGGTTCCTCACTCTCGACTTGGATGGACTCGCAAAGATAACATTATGCAAGTTCTTGATATTGATTCCTGTTGAGAAGGTTCCGTATGATGCCAATATGATTGCATCCTTTTCCTTCTCACAAATAGATCGCGCTTCTTCGCGATCATATGCATCAATACCACCGTGAATAAAGAAAATCTTACGACCTTCTGTTACCTTATTATTTAGCATCTCCCACAAAGGTTCCCCGTGCTTCTCGATGTAGTTGAATAGGATGAGAGTATTACCACCCAGGTCACACGCTAGGTTAGTAATGAGATTGTTTCTCTTGGGATGACTGACGATGTAGTCCATCTCTTGTTGATAGTCATCAAACGGTACATATCCATGCTTCAATACCAGACACTTCACTTTCAGAGGTGTGAGGTGTCCCTTCTTCATTAGATCAATAGTCTTAGTCACTCGGTCACATCGACCAAACAAACCTTCCAGCACTAACTGGTGAGTGTGCATACCATCGAGAGTACCTGTCAGTCCTATACGGTATTTGCAGTCATGCAGTTTAGTAAGAATACCTGACAGACTTTTCGCCTTGTAGAGATGTGCCTCGTCACCGATGACCACATCAAACTCCTTGAAGAACTTACGTGGTTCCTTGTAGATACTCTGCCATGTAGAGATGACCACGGGGGCATCGTTGTACTTCTCTGTACCACCCATGATCTTGTGGCAGTATGCATCTGCCTTCCATCCGTACTGTTGGAAGTCCTTATACATCTGTTCAACCAGGGACACAGTAGGAACAATGATCAATGTCCTACGTCCCATACCTTGATGCCAACGCACCAGGGCATAGATGATTAGGGATTTTCCTGATCCTGTCGGGGATAATAGAAGGCGGCGATTAAACCTAAGTGCTTGGTAAATTGCTCGTAACTGGTAGTCTCGTGCCTTAAAAGGTAGTCCCAGAGATCTAACATACCCCGCAACTGCCTCAGGAGATACGAGAAGTTCTGATTCATTTGGTTTTCCATAGTGTTTGGATTCTTCTACTTCCCACTCATATCCTTTCTGATCAAGGAACTCGCAGACATAATCAAAAAGACCCGCATATATCTCCCCTGTTGCTGGGGAGTATAAACGGATCTTGCCATCCCATTTGTACTTTTGGTACTGTGGCATGAACTTTGCTTGGGGCACCTCAAACTGGAAGTGCTCGCTTAGTTCTTTATGTACGTGTGGTTCTGCTGAAACCTTAATGTATACTTCGTTCTTTTTCTCAATCTTAGTAATCACCGTGTTTCCTCAGATCAATAAAATTCTTAATCTGAAATCCTCGTGAGGATAACTGTTTAAGAATCATCTCTAAGTAATTTATACACGTTTCAAGGTAGTCTATTTTCTGTTTGTTTCTCAACCACTCTTCGTCCGCCCAGATGTATGTGTTGAGATCTCCTTTGAGTACCTTGTGATTGAAAGGTTTGTCGGCGTATTCTTTGGCAGGTGCTTTACCAGCATAGTATTCAAACTTTCGTTTGTAGAGCATCCTACCTTTGGTCTCAGCGTCTGAGTGCATCAGTTTGAACTGAGACCATATATTCAAATACTTCTCATGTACCACAGTACACTTAAAGTTTTCAGTGTCGAGGTCGTTCTGATCTACTTTACAGTCTTCCCTCCACATGTCACGAATGTCATCAAGAGTCATTCAAGAGTTTCCTCCGCTTGCCATCTTTGTCTTGGATTTCAAATGCAGTATACCTGAATTCGACTGACGCCGTGGCATACTCTGTACCATCTATTGTAGCATTAAATTCCAACGCATTCAATGACACAGGAAATAGATCCTTGAAGTTGATAAAGAAGTTAGTTGTCATGTTAGAATTCATGACAGCAAGAGAACCATCACAACGTGGTAGGAACTCATTCTCATAGTCTCCACGTTCCCACGTAGCATCACCACCACTGATACCCTTCATCCAGTTGTGAATGATCAGATAGTTTTCTAAGTTCTCGTCCACCAGGAACGTCAGGTTGAACGGTTCATAGTTCAGACCATGAGCATCCCAAGGAATAGGACGCCCTAACATAGTGGGTTGCTCAACAGTGTTGAGACCCATGCCAGGAATGTTGGCAGATTGAGAGAAATATGGAACCTTCGGGAATTGTTCAAGCAACATCTTGAATCCAATAGGCGATAGAAAGTTCCTATTCTCGATTTGTTTTTCCCATCTAGCAGTATTATCTGCGTCCTGGTAGTAAGTCATGTATCCCTAGGAGTTCTTCACTCCTATTTAGATCACATGATAGAGATATCCATCCATGGTAATACTGGTGGTATTACACCAATCAACCTGAGGAGGCCCTCAGCAAAGAGAGCAAGAACAAACCACCCGACAAACATAGAAATAATTGAAGCATTACGGTTGTGTTTACGAATTGCAGCATCGATCATCTCCTGGCATTCTTTTTTGGATACGTAACTGGTCATGCTTCCGTACCATACCAGAAGTCTTTGTAGTCTTCTTCTGTTGCTTCGGTTACATTGCTTTTCTTTTCTTCGATATCATCAAGAACATCATCGATGAAGTCGAGATCTTTTCCTTGTGTCATTCTCTATACTCTTGTAATGTATCTAGGATTTTATTATAGGCGAAATGAGCACCCTCGTGCCACTCTGCCCCTTTATCACTATGTTCTCCGTCGAATAGTTTAGTCTTCAACTTATAAATCTTAGTCAAAATATCTGGTTTCAGCATGATGCCTCTGGGCATGGAGTATCCATATTATAGTGTACTATTTAACAAAAAAGCACCCCATAGGGGTGCTAAGACAGACGAAGCGTGTGGTTTTTCTCACATAAGCAAGCTCCTACATATCTTCTTACAACTGTGCGATTTAACATCGTCGCACTCGATCATGCATTCGTAGTAGTCATTGAGTCTTTGGTTCTCTAAATCGATAGAGTCCAAGGTATCCTCAAAGTGCCTCCACTCATCAAGTTGATTTCTTGATAGAATGTTGTGCATTATCCTTCCTCCTGCAATGGTTTACATATTCTAAAAGGGAAAGGGTTTTGGGTACATCGCACACCTCCATAGTTGCGCTGCTACTACTTATAAGACGATAATGTTCGTAGTGAACATTTGTTGCTTTATTACATAACTTTAAGAAAGTACAAAAAAAGAGACCCCGTAGGGTCTCTTGAAAGAATGTATCCGTGATGGATCACATAAGGTTGTCAACCAACACTCTACGGTAGTAGCGGTTAGCATTTGCAGTAAGAGCGCCGCTCCCCTGCGTCGTTCCTTCTGCGAATGGGTTTGCGACCATGCCGTAGCGAGTCTTGAAACCGATCTTGGGCTGGAATGTATCCTGACCAACGGCGCGAACCATTTGGAGGGGCACATAGGGGCAGTAGAAGAGTCCAGCATCATAGGCACTAGAACCCTTGTAACCAGCAACGTAGAAGTGACGATCACTTACGTTAGCGGAATAAGGATCAACGTAGACCTTGATACGACCGTTCAGAGTACCTGCCAGGGTGCTGCTGTTGTCATCAGGCAACAGGTTGCTGTTACCAGACAGTGCAGGGGTGTAATCCAGAACGCCTGCCATTGACAGTGCCGAAGCAACGTCAGCGGAGCAGATCAGAATGTTACCCTTTCCTCTACGAGTCTCATGCCCGATGGCGTTCATATCACGCTCAATCTGGAAAAGGAGACCCTTGAACTTCTCGACCGACCAGCGACCGTTGGAATCAACGTCGAGGTCAAACACGCCAGCGGTTGCTGTATTGTTCTGAGCGCCAGGGCGAGCAATGCGGTATACGGTACGTACAACTTCGCGGTTGATCTCAGCGAGTACCTCTGTTGAGAGGATGTTGGCGAGCTCAGACTCAGCATCCAGACCATGAACGGCTTTCAGGTCCTGAGCAAGTTCAAGCGAGTATTCTGCTTTCAGAGCACGAGACTTGGCGGTTACGGTGACCTTCTCGATTGAGAAGTTCATTTCAGCAAACTGGTTACCAGATGCGTCGCCCAGTGCCTCAGCCTCAGCAGTCGGCATACCGTCAGAGACGGTGTAGGTGCCGCTGTCATTCAGCAGACCAGGGTTGCTTCCGCTTTGAGCGGTTCTACCGAGGTCAGATGCTGCGTTCTCAGCAGAGAACTCCGAATCAGCTTCGTTGAAGAATGCTTCGGTGCCAGCGGTACGGTTTGTGCCATAGCGTGAACGCATGGCAAAGATGAGTCCAGTAGGACCAGTCATCGGTTGAACGCCTGCGATATCATAGGCAATCAACTTAGGCATCGAACGTCTGATCAGGGAGATCAGCACGGGGTCGAAACCAGCGACAGGACCAGTGGCAGTGCTGCTACCAGAGAAACCAGCGGTGCCAGCACTCATGGTGGGGGCTGCCTCGTTAAGGACGCCTGCTTCCTCACGGAGGAATTTTTCTTGGTTTTCAAGCAGGATGGAGGTGACAGCCTTTCTATACTTGTCCGAAATGTTATTCAGTTCGGAGTGTTCCAGAATGGGTGCCCACTTTTCCTGCAAAGATTCGGAATTGAACATTTGCTTTTACTTACGTGTGTAGAATAGTGGTACTAAAATCACTTAGCCCAGCGGGAAAGTGCTTGGACGTAGGCGTTCATAGTGTCGCCAACTTCCTGATTCTCAACCTGAACGTCCTCAGTAACAGTAGTTACTTCGGGTTTGGTAGAGAAGTACGACTCTCTCAGAGTCGCCACCTTCTCGCGGAAGGTCTCTTCATTTTCAAACTCAACTCCCTCAGCAAGAGATGCCAGCTTTTCGCGTTGCGAAAGGGACAGACCCTCGCTCAGTTCGCTCACAATCCCATTCTTGATATAACCGCCGACCTCTTTGGAGAGACCAACGTTCTCTTCGATTTGTTCGTTGAGTTTATTTTGCATAATATCAAGTTGCTCGGTCATCTCGTCAACCAAGTCAACTTTCTCGTCGGGAAGATCAATGAAATTCTCGACGAAAACTTCTTTGAGTCCAGCAAGGACGCTCTCTGCCATCTCGGTCTTGATGCCGTGTTCGATAGCGAGTTCGTTATCCTTAGCCCACTTGCTAACAGCGAATGAAAGATACTCATCCACTTGCTCAGCAAGTTCAGACTTAACTGTCTCAATTTCTTCTTCAAGCACCTTGGCGTAGTCGCCATGGATGCGATCCAGTTCCTCGTTGAGGCGGGAAACAACTGCCGCTTCAAAGATGGTGGCTGCTTTCTGCTTGAACTCTTCGCTCAGGTCTTCACCTTCGGTTAGAGCAGCAACGTCAGCGGAAAGATCGATCTGGATAGTTTCGACTTCCTCTTCCTCAGCAATCACTTCCTCACCATCGTGCTCAGTATGGTCAAACGTAGGAGACTTAGAAATAGAATCCTGCTTGTTACCAGAAGCGTCGGATGGTTTGGTAGTAGGGGCAGAAGCACTCTTTGCTACGATGCGATACTTATTGCTTTCGTCATCGGGCTTAGAGTTCTGGGGGGTAGGTCCACCCAGATCCTGCACACCACCGAGAGCACTACCGTCGTCTGACAGTTTACCCTGTGGGTCGGCAGGTTTTGCACCAGCAGTTACGCTGGATTCATCGAGTGTTGTTTCTTCAATTTTGTCAGACATTGTTGGCTCCAAATGCTACGAATGGTGTGATTGCTCTAATTATTTATAGTTACAGATTTTTCAAGAAGTCCGAAAATGCGGAGATCTTTCTTTCTTCCAACTGCGCTACCGCAGCGTTGTCAATTCTTTTCTTGATTTTGTCGATATCAGACTCATGGACTGATCCATTTGCCCATACCCATTCCTTACCTTCCATGATTCCATTGACGAAAGCGTCAGGAGCAGAAGGATCTGCTACGATATCAGCAGCGGTAGCGAGCATAAAGTCTTCGCCAACGATCTTGACACCATTTTCTTCCTTGATAGAACCCAGTCCGCGTGAGGAAACTCCCAACTTGACACCCTCGTCAAGCAGTTGCTTAGCGATCTTACCCATCGGTGTTTCAAGAAGTCTTGCTTTACCGACGAAGTTATTACCCTCTCTTTTGAGAGAAGTGATCAGGTGAGATGCACGGTCGAGGTTGATGGTAGGACCATCAGGATGACCCAGTTCACCCAGAGCACGACCAGACTTAACGAAATTCTCGTTATACTTCTGGACTTCACGCTCCATGGTTCTCATGGGATACATGCGACCATTGCGGTTGCAAATTTCTGCTTGAAGAAACACACCTTCGATGAAAGTGTTACGCTTGCCGTTCTTACCCTCGGTAATTACGATCTTGGCGTCTTCAATCTTCTCCGTTATCAGTTTCATCAGTGGGTTCCTCGGTTGATGCTTCGGGTTGATCGGGGGGTACAGCGTCCTCAGGTTGTTCAGTATTCTCAGGACCATCAGCAGGTGGAGCAAACATGCTTGCACCTACATCTTTTTTCATATCACCAATCTTATCCATGGCAAGGGATTTCATTTGAGTGTCAACGTAATCAGAAAGATCTTTCTGACCCGCAAACAGTTGATTGACAATATCAAGTGCGGATTGGGAAGGCATAATGTGTTGTAATACTAATACTATTTAGATGTTTCCTTTTTCATAATCTTTTGGATCCATTCCTTCCTCTTCTTCTGGTTGCTCAGGAGGCATCAGTGACAACTCCATTTGCGCTTTTTCCATCTGCTGCATTTCAGCAGGAGAAACGATTAGACCCGCATCAATTTCTGCTTGCATCTGTTCATCGATCTCTTGGAAGTCAGCATCAGACTGACGCAAGATGTTACGACGAAGGTATTCAAGAGAGAAGTATTTACCAGCGTAAGGATCCATCTGAGCGAGGAGAGCAAGTCTCTCGTTCATGACTTCCTTCTCCTTCATCTCTGCGAAATAGTTATCCGCGATGAAGGAATACTGGATATGTTCTTTCATGTCATCCCACTCATCGAGAGTGATGACACCTTTCAGAACGAGTTGAGTTCTCAGAAGATCATTGAACAGATCACTAAACTTTTTGCGGAGTCTAGTGACAAACTTTTGGAACTTAACTTCGTCTCTGGTGATCTCGGCACTACGACCGATGTTGAAACTGCTCTCAGATTCCAATCTGGACTCTGGAACATTCAGAGATCTGTACAGTTTCTTCTGGAAATACTTAACGTCTTCCAGTTCACCAAGGTTTTGTCCACCAGGTAGGGTGGAGATTTCTGTACCGCGACCACCTTCACGTCTAGGAAGCCAGAAGTCTTCCAGCATAGACATGAACTTTTTGTCGTCACGGATCTCGCCAGTGTCAGCGTTGTATACCAACTTGTTACGATAGCGAGACATCACCTCACGCAGATACTGCTCTGCTTTTTGCTTAGGCAGATTACCAACGTCAATGTAGAAAATTCTACGCTCAGGTGCTCTACTCAAACGGTAGATAACCAGAGAGTCCTCAATCATTCTAAGTTGATTGAGTGCTTTAATTGCTTTGTGGAGGTGTGATAGTACATAGTTGCGCTGCATATCCAACTGACCAGAGTGGCAGTATGTGATAGCGTCTGGCGCAATTTTAATACCATTGTTCTCGTACCCTTTCAGACCCTTGGGTGAGTAAATATAATACTCAACAGACTTAGGCACAATAGATGCAGTCTGAGGATCAATGGGTTGGAGACGATCCTTAGGTTTGTCAAACTCGACAACCTTTTTGATCTTACGGGGATCGATATATCTCAACTCACTAATGCCAGCACTAGGGTTGTTAGTATCGATCATCTTATGATAAAAGAGACGACCGTCGATATACCATCTACGGAAAATATCGTATGCTTTTCTATCAAAGTCTAGGAGCACCAAAACATTTTCAAACTCCTCACGGATTCTATTCCTAAGGGTCTGAGAAACTTTAAGGTGTTGAAGGTCAATGTCCACAGGGTGATCATTCAGATCCCCAGCGATTGCTTCGTTGACCACATCATTAATAGCAGCATCTGCTTCGGGGTGCAGAGACATCTCACGGTAACGACCGATTAGATCTGCCTCTGATGCCTTATTAGCGGCATCTCCCATCTCAACGTATTGACCAAAATATCCACCAGCGACGATGGGTTGGGCGGCGTCATCCGACTCTTTACGCACAAAAGAAGGAGCAGAACCCTGCCCCTTCTTACGCTCTAACGAATAACCAAATAGTTGAGACATCAAATGAAAGTAATTACTTCAAATACTATTTAGCAAGTTCGTTAGTATGTGTTTTAGAGATCAGCTATCTCTACCGCCTCTACCTCTACGGTTACGGTTTCTTCTGCGTCTCTGACGACCATGAGGTTGGTTAATATCCGTAGTAGGCTCCCAGTATTGAACTTGGAACTCAACGGTATATTCCTCAGCGGTGTCGTTGCTATCCCATGCCAGGTCAATGGCAGAGATGTTAGAAGGCCAGATACCTTCAAACTGATAAGCACCGTTGGCACCGTTCTGTCTGTCGTAGTGGAACACACGAGCAGTTGCTTGGTAGTTAGCAATCGTATCAGCACGCTGATAGTTCATGCTAAGTTCCTGGATAGCACGCGCCCATCCTTCAAACTTGGTGCGAAGTTGCATTGCCTCGTCGTTCATGACGGTGACAGTCCATGGTTCAAAGGTTCTATCACCAGCGATTTTGAGCTGACGACCTCTGAAAGGTACTTCGATCACACCGATAGTTGAAGCAGGAAGGTTTGCTGCTTTCACAAGGAAGGTAGACAGGTTGGTATCCTGGTTCTTGTTTCTACCTCTACGGCCTCTGCCGCCTCTACCGCGATCTCTACCGCCATCGGGACGACCTGAGTCACCACCGTCGATGTCGGGGAATTCGATTTGAACTTGGAATAGATTAGGTCTTGCAAGATCCTGAATCTGATTCCTAAAATTCATGATTGACAGAGAGGTTTCCGTTCCCTCCTGCCTGGATGCGTTACGGCGGCGATTGCCACCTCTTCTTACTGGGTCTGACATTGGATATTACTCCTGGGGAATGTTGATGAATGAAAGGGGAGAAGGGTAGGGGTCCCGAAGGACCCCAATGAATCAACCGACGATCTCAGCGAATGATGCGCCAGTACGGGTTGCGGTAAAGCGGAGAGTAATGAAGTTGATGGAGCGGGTCGGCTTCACGAAGATCTCTGCAAAGAACTCACCACGGTCAACGGCATCATCGGGGTTGTTGGTGCTGTCGCACACAACCAGATAATCTTCGATACCACGGCGGCTCTGGACTCCTCTCAGATAGGGGTCAACAACATCCTTGAAGGACTGACGAGTAAACTCATCGTTGATTTCAAAGAGTTGGGACTTAGCAGCATCACTAATTGCTCTTTCAATCACCAGGAACAGTCTACGAACGTTGATACGGTCGAAGGCAGAAGGTGTTGCCAGTCCAGTCTTGTCTCCGAAGAGAACAATACCTTCACCAGGGAAGGCGACGATAGGGTTAACTCTGGAAGCGTACAGTCTGTCGCGCTCATCTTTGAGCGGAGAGTATGCAAGTTTCACAGCGTTACGGATCTGACCTCTGCTGAATCCAGCAGGGGAGAACCAAGGTTCTGCTTCGATTGCGGTGTCGAGGATAAGACCAGCAATGTCAGCGTTCATGGGAAGATAACGATACTTGTCGTTATACTTGTCATAAACATACTTGTAGTTGTTATCAAATACAGCGTAAGAGGAAGAAGACAGTTTGTCGAAGTATTCGACAGTCTTGTTCACGATCTCGTGGCTGCTAGGTACACCAATGATGGCGTCTCTCGGTGCGGAGATGAATGCCATGCAGTCCTGTCTGGTTTCTGCAAGGTCGATCATCTTCTGTGCCTTAGCAACAGAGTCATCATCGTTGGACATTGCAGGTCCCATGATGATGTAATCCAGTTCTTCGGTCTCAGGATCAGAGAACAGATCGTAAGAATCAAAGAGCTTGTCACGCTCAGCAGTGTAACCATCAACACCACCGCGAAGTTGATACTTCAAGGTAGAAGTGTTCTTGGAGTTAACCAGAGGAATAGATCTCAGGTTGGTTCCAGTAGGATCATCAATGGACTTGATGGAGTAGTCGTTCTTGAACAGGTCAAACTTTCTGTTCAGTACGGCAGAACCGATGTCACCAGTAGCACCAGTGTTTACATCGAACATCTTGATGTTCTCATGAGCACCCCAGAAGAGATACGCAGAGTTCGCCTTGATGACATCCTTATAGTAGAGGTTTGCACCTTGTGCAGTCTTAGCGTCTCTTGCCTTAGAAAGGTTAGTGAACTTTTCAAGAACTGAACCAGGAACGCCAGTGATACCACCGTCGCCATCAATGACGAGGATGTGCATCAGGTCGCGGAAACCACCACGCTCAGCAGCATACTGGGAAGTACCAGGACGCTCGGCAACGGATGCCCACTTCTGACCAGGACCGTAGATTCTGCTGATGTACTCGCTCTCAACGGCGCTAACAGTAACGTTGTCACCAGCGTTTTCGCCAGAGGTTACAGTGCTAGAATCCTTGATCGTGAGGTTAGCATAGAAGTCCTTAGAACCTTCTTCCAGAACAACAGTCAGTCTACGCTTGACGGTAGAAACAACTGCGCTGTCGCCAGTAGCAGCACCAGCAGAACCGCTGTTATTTGCGAGTTCAGTGATGGTATCGCCAACAGAGAGGTGATCCGAAGAAGTGTTGTCAACAGTCAGTTCGAGTGTGCGCTTGGCAGGATCGTATGCCATGACGCGACCAGTTACGTTACCAGCGTTAGCGGTAAAGAAGTTGTCGGCATTGAACTCACCAACCAGACTTGCGCCAGGAGAAAGAGTTACAACCAAGGAGTAGGAGTAAACTTTACCGTAGATGTTTCCAGCGGAGAAAGATACGCCAGCGCCAGGGGTCATTTCCCACTCAGCAGCAGCAGCGGCAGGTTCTGCAAGGTGAAGAACTTGGTCAGGACCAGCGTCAGTCATTACGACTCTGATGCTGTTACCATACTGACCAGGGTTTCTAGCAGCCCACTTCCAGTTGTTAGCAGCAGTCTCGGTAGTTGCTTCGTACTCGTCTTCGTTCTTGATCAGGGGAGGAGTAACACCAGTGGAGGTTTCCTCGTCGATGATCGTCTTGGCAGCAGTTACAGTTCTCAGATCAACGGCAACACCGTCAGTGTGAGAAGCAGCAGAAGTACCGAGTTGAGCACGGGAGACAGTCAGGTCGTTACCGCTTACGCCAGTAACCTGCATGATCTCATCGTCGATCTCGATGTAGGAGTTGGTGGTAGCACCCAGAGTTGCAACAGAAGTTACAGTAACAGTAGTGTCAGAGTCAGTAAGGGTGGAACCTTCGTTCAGGGTAGAAGAAGTACCAGCGGGTTCAATCAGAGTGATGTTAGCGCCAGCAGCGTGAGAAGCAGCAGAAGTTGCATACTGTCCACGAGTAACTGTGATGTCCTTACCAGAAACGGAAGTGATCACCAAAATTTCAGCATCAATCAGGAGAAGATCACCTACGTCGAAT
>Ga0163109_10000766_pt1 | contig 25663 bp, 35 predicted proteins | sample CRUFie1St13metaG_FD_108704 | JGI IMG/M metagenome (GOLD analysis project Ga0163109, IMG submission 108704) | Marine microbial communities from the Costa Rica Dome - CRUD Field 142mm St13 metaG | ecosystem: Environmental > Aquatic > Marine > Oceanic > Photic zone | place: Costa Rica: the Eastern... | reverse complement strand
TAATAAGCATGATTTATAAGACTACACAAGTCTCCTATCTCTTTTGGGGTCATATTAGAAAGCACGTCTCTGGGAGGAATGAGCTTATTAATATCAACCATAGTGTAATATCATTGTTGGAAAGCTTTAAACATTTCGTCTATGCGCCTGTACTTAGGAACAGCCTTCTTACCTCTGAGTGGCTTAGGCGGAATCAAATCACGGAAGATGTCACGTCCTTTTATCAAAGGGTCAAGTAAATCTTCTATTGGTTTTTTCAATTGATTTGTGAAGTAATACAAATAATCCAGTTTCACGTCTTCTTGTTGTGACACGTATTTAGGGTCTTCTGCTCGCTCGAACATTTTTGCAGCCGGATTTCCCGTGTCTACAAGAACAAACGGAACCCTGTCTCCGGTGTGAGGGTGAGAGCCTGGTTCTCTAATATTCATTTTATGTACTACGTGGACGTGCGGCTGAGCAGGAAGGTTTTGGAATTCTTCGTTCATCATCGCGGAATAGCTCCATTTGTCGCTCTTTTCCCTTTTCTTCACCTTGCACCCCTTTTTACAAAGCTCCCCCTCAATCGAACCACATCCCTTGCAATATAGCTTTGTTTTATACGTGTCGGAAAGCGATTTTGACATAATGAGTTTCGACATATCGACTTTTCCGTCGAGAAGTTCTTTCGCACGCTCGAGTGCTAAATTTATCGCGGGTTCCGGGTCGCTCGATTCGAGAATTTTGTTTAACACTTCCTTCGAAACCTCTCTCGTGTATGGCGTATTGTCGCGGCGAACCAACTGTAGTCCTTTGACATCGATCTTCTCCATTTCCATTTCGCCATTCTTGTCTTGCGTCCACATCTTGGCTGCGTAACGCTTCTTTGAATACAAAATGTAAGGGCAATACACCTTTTCGAGCTCGAGGTCGTTTGGTTTCTTAAACATTTCGTTGCAAAGCTCTGCCGCCTCTTCGCCCAGTTTCCAACTGTGTTTGATGGCTTCTTCTTGTGACATCCCGGGACAAGGGAACTCCACCATCACGGAATCAGTGTCACCGTACCTAACTATTGCACCTGGAAACTTTGTTTCTACGCGTTGTTTAGTCATGTTTATCATTTTTCTGCCCTGGCTAGTCACCGACGCAGCTATGGGAACACACGGCAACATTCCTAACCTCGCACCACAGAAACCATAAATGCTATTCATCGAAATCTTGTACGCCAATTGCTGCCCGTTATACACCTCTTCCATCGGCGTGCCACGTGTCTGCGCCATTAGTTTCTTCGCTTTCTTGCGAAACTGCTTGAGTTCATTCAAAATGACGGGAAGCAGACTTGGCACGTTTTGTGCAAACTTGTAGATGTTCCCTCCCGCCTCGAATTCTTCGTATTCGACTCCATCGAGGTTATCAAATTTACTCCCGGGTATGACCAACGTAGAGAAGCACATGTTGTGTGCCATCATGATGCTCGGGTACAGACTCGCAAAATCGAGCGCTGTGATGGGAGTGTAGTAAGCATCTTTGTGTGCTTCTAACACGGTAGCACCTTCGTATTTATCATTCGGAATTTTGTTTTTATCGAGTTTTATGGTCGGAACGACAAATCCTAGATCGCGTGCTTTCCTCGTAATTTGACTGAACACCTTAATCTGCTGGGCGCGTTCGGATAGATAACTCAAAGGAACCCACGTTGCCTTCGCCATCTCTACAAGATTTGTAAATATGCAGAGCTTGTCTATTAGTTTGTGTGGTAGCATCGTATCCTTCAAACAATAGTCTGCTACTTCCCCGAGCTTGTCTGGGTCGCCCTCCACAAATCTCTTAAACATCTCGCGGGCAGGCATGTCTATCTTCTGGTCTCCGAGGAACGTTTTACTCACGTTATTGAGAGAATACGAATCGAGTTTCTTTTCTCTCTTAATTTCGTGAAACAGATCGAAAATGTAACGACCCTTCATCGGCAGCAGTTTCAAAACGTTGTCTCCTAGCGCACCGCTGCTTAGCTTCTTTTTTACCTGAACGCTTTCGTGGTCTTTCAAGCGACCCATATAGTAGAATGGGTGCTCGATATTATCGAAGAACATCTGACCCCTGTTCCATATGAAATCCAGGTCAAACCCAAATATGTTATAACCAGTTATGGCATCCGGGTCAAGTTCGATTATCTTTTTGGTAAATGCCATGAGTAGTTCCTTTTCCGTGTCATACGAAATTACGTCCTCTCCACTAGTTTTCTTATAACACAAGCACACCTTATCTGTTATTTCAGGACTTCCGTAGCACTTCGTCGTGAGCGCAATCTGGAAGATGGCATCGCCTTCCTCCGTGGGGTCTGGAAACTTCCCCGTGCTGCTATTTGTTTCTATGTCAAACGAAACTATTTTGAAGGGAGCAATGTCATCGCGATCCACCGCTTCTAAAATCTTCCAATTTTTGGTGAAAAGTTCTATGTCACATGTGCTCTTATTCGTTTTCATGCATTTGTTGTCATCCACCTGGAGCCACCCCGTCGATTTTATCCCTGTTCTGTGCATTAGACGCAAAAACGGCTCCAGATTTGCTTCGTACACAGACCCCTTGAACAAATCGTGACACACGCGTTCACACTTCTTCATTGCCCCGAGAGACGCGAAGTCGATCTTTACAAAAACGTATTCTGAACTGTCTTGGAAATACATCAAGTCCTTCCTCTTGATCATCGAGAGCCCCTTCACAATTTCGCTGTAGGTGCTGACATCGTTTGTCAAGCGGTTTTCGAGCCTTTCCTTCACGGCAGTTTTGAATTGCGATGCAGTTAGAGTCGAATGTTTATTCGTTTTTTTCACAAAGAAATAGGGATTAAAATACGTTCTAACGCACACCGACTCTCCATCCTCCGTACGACCGAATATACAAACTTCATAACGTCCTTTATCATTGTCAAATGCTTCCCAGGACACCGCCTGGAATACTACCATAGTTACAACACGTGCGATGTGTTTAAGTATGATAATTTATATAAATTTTTACTGGCTGGCAGACGTGTCGGGAGTCGAGCGCGACTTCCTGGGCTTCCTCTGGGACGAGGAGGGCGATCTGGCTGCCGGCGTTGGTGGCTCGGACTTCGAAGCAGGCTCTGCCTTAGGAGCGGGCTCTGCCTTAGGAGCGGGCTCTGCCTTCTTCTTTGGGATGGGTATAGGTGCACTCACCCCGGTCGACCCGAAGCCCGCCTCACCACGGGTGGTTTCCGGAATCTCCGTCACGTCCTCCACTGCGGCATCCTCGTACTTCTCGAGGACGAGCTGAGCCACGCGGTATCCGGGGTGAATCACGTAAGTGTTGCGATCTTGGTTGAAGAGAACCACCTTGATTTCTCCGGTGTAATCCGGGTCGACAACCCCAGCACCGGTCTGAATGCCGTGCTTCACGGCGAGACCGCTGCGAGGAGCGATGCGACCATAGGTTCCCGATGGGAGCTTGATGGAAATTCCTGTTGGAACCACTGCCCTTCGACCGGGCATCAGAACCATGCTCTCCGTTGCGTAAAGGTCATACCCAGCCGCCTGGGGGGAGCCCTTGGCGGGGAGAATTGCGTTATCCGAGAGACGCTTGACTTGTAGAACCATCTTTATAATATATAGTAGTTTTTATTCTTTAACGATATCTACAGTATATACTTGCACTATATTCGTCGCAAAACCATATCGGTTTTTGGTTCTTTTTCATCTTCATCGCCACGACCTCTCCGTTTTTCAGCACGTATCCTTTGTAGGTTTTCTTTTTGAACGGTCTTTCTATGCAATAATCTTGTCCGTTCAACTCCCTGAGTATCTTACTCGCAGCGACGATTGAAGGAAACACCATTCCATAGAAAGATACCTTGTTCGTTTCACGAAAAAGAGTTCCCTTGTGTATTCGTTCGTATGTGATTGGCAGGTCTGACATATCTGTACTCGTCAAAAGGAAGTCTCTCTATTCTTCTCTTATATTTGTTTTTATCTTTTAAACAGCTCGCGTGGAAAAGAGTCATGCAAACTGCGTCTGCAATGTCGTGCTGCCTTTCGAGGCACGCGTAAGAATCCAAAAAGTGAACGTAGGGGAACGCTATTTCGTTTGTTTTGACTTTGCGGGTTTCGTAGTCAAAATGAGATATTCTAAAGTGTTTGTGCATCTTGTTGGGAGATATAATTACCGCTTTGTTTCTAAACGAACTGACTATGAGAGCCTCTACGTTATTCAATCCTGTTAAAGGCTGTCTCTCCACGAGAATGGCGTCCGCTTCGTCAAATAAAGGACGGTGCTCTTGAATGAAATGAGCAACGCGGTCGACGGTTTCTTTCGTGTGTGGTATGCAGCAATTACAGGGCTTCACCGTATTGTGCTTCATTACCGTTATGTCATCCTTAAAGGCTCTCGTGAAGGAAACGTCGTACTCTTCGTCGATGATGGCGCGCGTGACGCCCATGTTCACGTATCCAATATCGATAGCAACAACTATCATCTCCTTATTACTATTTTGTATCCTTTAAGCACACTTTTTTCTATGTGCTTCTTTGCAGCTTGTATGCTTGGCATGCTCCACAGAAGCCACCGAGACCAAAAACCCGCCGTTCCCACCCCGTCCTTCCCCCACTTCTCGCGCGAGCTGCGAGCCTTTCGCAGCATGTTACTGTGCACATCTTTGGGCTTCAAAGACCCCGAGCGCGACCCCCCGTGGCGCACGAGATAACGTTCCATTCTGAGAGCGTTTCCGTGCGTCGTGTAATCCTCGTACCCAGCGGCACCGAAACGCACCGTGGCGCCGTTGGGCAAAGTCGCCTGCCACTTGTAGCCAGACACACGGGGCATCTTCTTCAAGTAGATAACTTTGCCAGACATTTACTAATATAATATATTTTTATTGTCATGTAGATCATCATAAACAATAAAGCAAGGTTAAAGCAAATGATCAAATAAAATAAAGGATATAACTTTTCCTTTATTTTTTTATTTGTGAAAATCATATCAAGAACCTGATCTGTCAATTCATCTATCATGGAGAATTTTGTTATTATTAGACGAGAAAAAGAAACCGATAATCTAAATATTATACAAAACGACGGTTTCAAAAGAAACTTCGAGCACCACGTGGACGAAGGCAACGTTTGTGTGGTGCATGGACCGAGTGGATGCGGCAAGAGCTTCACGTCGAGATTGCTTCTCGAAAATTACCAGTTCGTGGAATTCACTTCGGACATTTTAAAATCGAAGCCAGAAACCACCGATTTCATAGAAAGAGTTGAGGGAACTTCGAGTGTGTGGTTTTTCGATGACGTTGACATATCACAACCCGGGTGGAAAATTGCGGCGGAGTACATCAAAAACCCCCGGCAAATGATGGGACCAGTGGTCATAGTCACCCGCCACAGAGACAAAATTCAATCGTTCGTGGAAGGAGTGGCGATAGAAATGACTCCCCCCAGCATGAACGAACTCATGAAGTTCAAAAAGAAAATTTCAAAAATCTCAGACTTGAAATTTTTAAAGTTTTGGGATGGAAGCAACATACGAAATTTCATCACATCTCTAAAAATGTACACGCGCTTTGGCTTTGCACCCGACAAACCGGATAAATTTTATAGTACAACGGAATCCGTGGATGAACTGATATGCGAAGGGGGTGATGGATACAAAAAATTCATCGGGAAGGGCATAGAGGAGCATGGACACACCCAGGATTTGATTTTTTCAAACTACACGTCAGATTCGATAGAGGAGTGTGCGAAAATAACCGAATCTTTCTCACGTGCGGACAAATACGACAATGCAATGTATGCAGGAAATTGGGATTTTCTTCCATACTTTACACTCGAGGCGTGTGTGATTCCATCTAAATATATAAAAAACAAAGTAAAAAAGAATGAAATGAAACCCGGCTCGGCTTGGACAAAGTGTTATAATATGAAAATGCGATCTAAGCAGTTATCTAATTTCATTTCGAGGAATCCGGGTGCGTCGTTGGACTTCGAATCCCTTAACTATTTTTCTAATATTCTCCAAAACGTAACAAATGACGAGTTTCTCTCGACTGTTAGGAGTTACGACTTCCAATCTTGTGATGTTGATTTAATGAAACATATATCGCTAAAAACTGAGTTAAGGGGTAGGCGCCTCATAAATATCAAGAAAGCACTCAAGCAAAATGCCGTACCGTAAGATGACCGATTCGAAGGACAGCACCGAGAGCGATGAATGGGATGACATTAAGATCATCGGGAACGAGATTTTCTTTTCCGCGGATGTGGATACCGATTCCATCTGTTATCTTTTCAAGGTGGTCCGCCAGCTCGAAAAGGATCTCCTCTACAGGATGATCGAGAATCCCGGGTACCAGCCCGAGATTAAGATTTACATCAACAGCAACGGAGGTGATATGTTTGCGGGTTTCAGCGGACACGATCAGTTGAAGCAGGTTCGCGTTCCGGTGACCACCATTGCAGTCGGGTGCTGTGCCAGTGCCGCCACGTTCCTCCTACTGGGAGGAAGCAAGAAGATGATTGGCGAGCGCGCTCACGTCCTCATCCACCAGCTCGCAACGGACGGGTTCTGGGGCAAGTTTGAAGACATGAAGGACGAGATGAAGAACTGCGAGAAGTTCATGGAAATGGCAAAGACGATGTACGAAGAGCACTGCGACATTCCGGAGAAGAAGATGAAGAACCTGATGAAGAAGGATATCTACCTCAACCCGGACGAGTGCGTCAAGTGGAAGATTGTCGATGAAATCATGAAGCCTCCCAAGAACATCAAAATCTAATATAATCTAATCACTCGGTGGCGAACCCAGCCACCTCAATATAAGCTTCTTTAAATGCTTTTTCGTATTTAAAAGGGGGAATTCTTACATCTTCCAGAGTTTTTCCTAACGCTGTAAGTATGTTTATTTTGTCTTTGGGTTCGTTCCCAACGATTTCCTTTATCCTCTCGTATGATCTAGGGAGTTTGTACAACCTCATATGACCACAATAGGGATTTACCGATAGTTTAATATCTAAGTTTTTATCTTTGTGCATTAATCCCATCGATGACGTCATCAACGTCATGGCGTCTACCTTATTCTGTGAAGAGTATTCATCCCTAATGTCTTCGGGGTCAATATATATGTATTTGTTCATTACACCAAAATCGACATCCGCCGGTTGGGTCAAATTTTCAAAACTCTCCCCGACGGCGTCGTATGCACTTTTTTTAAAAAAATACTTTTTAACAGCGAACGCCGCTCTTGCTTCGAAATCCATTCCAACACGCGATGTATTATTTGAATTTGTGCGTCTCCTCTTAGACGAAGAAGAGTTGTTGTTAGTCTCTTCACCGTCGAAGTCATACGTAAATGTTTCACTTTCTGCTTCTTCATTTTCATAATCAAACTTGTTTTCAATGTTACCTTCGGGTGTTAAAAATTGTGGGAAAGATCTTATAATTTGAGACACGGTGTCAACCGAATTTTGACAAAAGTTTTCATAATCGTTGTCATTTTCAATTATATCTTTAAGAATGTCGATTTGCCCAGACAAAACCGAGTTCAAACCGCTATTCGTCTCATCCGAAGCAAGAATGTACCTCAACTTAACTATCTTTAACATAATTTCAATTATATCAGTTTGTGTTTCGTCTAATTCTATTTCCTCATCCTCCTCCTGCTCCTCCACCTCGTCCTCCTCCTCCACCTCGTCCTCTTCCGCCTCGGTCTCCTCCGTCTCGGGCTCCTCCGACACAGGTGCCGTTGTTACACCACCAAAATCCAATCTTTTGCTACCTTGTCTAACAGAGAGCGCCGCGCCTTCCGGCACGGCAGCCGGAGCTGTTGTTGTGTCTCCCTCCGCGCCTTCCGCCGGCACGGTAGCCGTTACCCCAAAAGCCCTTTCGAAGTTTTCATCTGTTATCACCTGTGTCGGAAGAAGTGATTCTGGTGTGACAGTCGGGAAGTTCGATGGTTTTGGCTGTGGCGTAGGAACAACTTGACCTTTTGTTGTCGACTTTGGTGTCGACTTTGGTGTTTTTTCGACGCTGCCGCCTCGCTGAAACTGTGCTTGTTTAGAAGGAGATGACGGTCTCGTGTTATTAGACGACATGTACTAACTTCTAATAACATTATTAATCACGAAGTCGAAGTCCCTGCTTCTTGGAATGCATTTTTGATTATTTCTAACTTGTCGTTACTTATCCAATCGAGTTTTATTTGAGGTTTATCTACACTGCGAATGTTCTTTTCGAGATTTTGCCTTATTGTATCATATTGTACTTTCATTAATTCGGAATCTTTTGTTAAAATTCTATTCTTAAATTTTTTATATTTATACATTACCTGTTGAGCCTTGATAATATAGTTCTTCCCAACCTTAGTATCATCGTTTAAGTAATCAACAATCTCTTTCAAGCATTCTTTTTGCATTCTGGGTTTTTTAAAATCACTGATTAATCCCCTAATATCATTCCCACTCCCGCGTGCAAGAATTCCCTGATAACCCAAATCAACAATCGATGCGAAAAGTATTGATTCGTATGCATTACATACATCTTCGTCTATACCACATTTTACACCATTATTCCCTTTATTTTCAAAATTAAGAAACAAAACGTCACTTTTAATTTGATTTGATAATTTCAAACTTGGTCTAAGGGATTTGCTAACTTTATCACAAAACAATTCAAATAAATTTCTTCTAAATTTAGTGGCACCTTGTGTAATGTTGAGTTTATTATCTGCATGCTTTTGGTATTCTCTGTATAGTATATGTAATCTTTCCTTTTCAACCGAAACCCTCTTCGAAAATCTTACTACCTTTATTAGTTCAATTTTTTTCTTACCCAAACCCTTGTTTTTTCCCTTTCCCTTGGATTTTTTGCTTGGTTTTTTTCTTTCTCTATCTACCTTTATACTTATTAAGGGCAGTCCCTGTTGTGAAACTGTGATGTTAACCAAATTATTAAACTCCTTAAACCCCGAGTTGGCTATGAGATATGTTTGTGTCATGTTAAACGGAAGCACGTGTTCGGCTTCTTCGTGACCATAAAATTCACTTGCTTTACCCAAATCTAACATAGGGTATTGCGTGAGCCAGCAAGTTCTTTTTGAAAAACTGAGAGCTTCTTCCGTTTTATCAATGGCTTGTTTGTAAATATCTTCCTCAACGGTGGTCGGAAAGCCAGAAAATTTTCCTTTGTATTCGTTCGCTTTTGTTATCAAAACTGTATACTTTTTGCTTCCTGATCTTGTAACTTTATTTCCCGTATCCATTTCTTCGGCTATTTTAAGTAGTTGTCTTACGAATTCGGAGTTTTTAAGTTGCCCCTCGTTGCTCCCGGAAGAGGAACGTTTTGAAAACTGATCTTGAACAAACGGTTTAAAATCTGGGTAAGAATACCTCCCACCTAAACAAAAATTAAAAGCCCACATGCCCTTTTGTCCGCTAAATTTTTTATAATATTCTTCTTTACCATCGTCACCTTTGTAGTCGTAATCTTCAACAATTTCATCAAACGATTTCATTCTTTTGTAATAATTCTCCAACAACTGCGAACTATTAAGTATTTTTAAACTCGTTTCGTCTCTCTTTCCCCAAGCGGTATAATATTGTTTTCTAAGATCTGTTAAAATTAGATCTTCAAATGTTTTTTCTGTTAGTTCTCTCCACTCGTTACTGCTCCAATCGACACTCCTCGTTACCTTATTGCCGTTATCGTAACCGCACATTGACAGAGGCGATCCATTGTTAATTGTGTAAAACAATTTAAGTGCATTTTCCAATGGGATTTGTCTTGACTTTTTGCCCGTTATTATTTGTCTTCTAATTTTGAATGCAGTCTCATCGCAGCTTTTTAAATATAATCCTTCCCCGGAAATAGGAGTGAACTCACCACCATCACTCTGTCCCGGTTCGATTTCGATCGGGAATTCTTGGAATCTTCCTATGCATTTCATTCCCGCAGTGGGAAATTCACCTGCTGTAATGCACCCCACCGCATACATTTCGTAAAACTTTTTTGCGAGCTCTGGGAGGTTGAGGTTGCTCATCTATACTTTATTGTTATTTTTATTCGACCATCTTTTATATAAAACTATTACTGCTATAAATAATATAAATATGCAGGCTCTTGTTGCGTAATTCATGGAATTCCATTGATTTGGTGGCGGGCTATCGAGATACTCGAGTCTTTGGCGCCTCGCGTAGTTGATGAGTGCCATTTAAAAGATACCAGCAAAAAAAATAACAAGTATGGATTCTCTCCCAATTGAGTTGCTCCAAAAGATTCAAAGTTGCGACTCTGATGTCCAACTTTACAAAGTGAGACGAGTGGTGAGAAGCCAGCGTTCGGTGGCTCTCGGCATGCTTAGAAAAAATCCTTTATTTTCAAATAACCTACGAAGTGTTCGTGGTTCGGATGCGAGCATTGCTTTTGCTTATTCTTCTGGCGACCTGGAACACATAATTTCCACAATTCCTTTGCGAAAATTAAACTCAACCGGAAAATACAGATTGAGGCGACTAATGTTGTCCGGTGGTTTTCCTTATTCAACTAGAATGCGATTTTATAAAAGTCTAATGTTCATAAAAGACCTTAAACACTATAGCTTATTGAAAGAGTAGAAATGCCCGCCTCATACACTCCCAACCGCGTAGACAGCCGTTCGTTTTTGTATAAGATTTATTCGGAGAAGCCACGGTTGGATAATTCAAATCCACCTAATAAGCCTCCGCCCAGCGTTGGGCACGGCGGTTATTGTTTCAAGGTTGAACAGGAATACCACAACAGTGACGGATCTGTAAACCGAAAGTTCACCGGTTACGACGATAATTATGACATAGTTCAAAAGGTGGAGACGTACTGTTCGGTTCATGCGAAGAGGGAGGGACGCGGCGGGTGTTCAAAGGCTCGACTTTTCTTTTTGGGATCCCACCCCAAGTGTGATGGTCGAGTGGAAGTAGAGACTCGCTAAAAGTGTGTGTGACCATGTCTTGTGTTTCGCCGTGTGTTTGAGGCACACGCGCTCCATTGCACCGAAATAAATGTCTGATTTTGATAGCAGCATCTGGGATGTTTTTTATCAAAACCATGAAGAACAACCTTCTATTTCTAAAAACGATGTTTATACTTGTAAAAACTGTAACACATCGGGTTACAAATTTGGTAGTGTGTGCACGAAGTGTGGCTATGACGATGGCATTTACATCTGCGAAGAGGCAGAGTGGGTGAGTGGCGTGAGCGAGGACGGAAAGGCGTATGATCCGTCTCGCGTTGGAGCACCCAAGAGCGATTTGTTTTCTGCTAACTTTGGCAACGGCACTGTGATTTCTATGACGGGCAAAAACTCCGGTAAGTACAGACTTGTCAGTAAGATTAACTATCACAGCTCCATCAACCACGTCGATAGAGCTTTGTATAAGGCATACTGTGAGTTTGATAGCGTCGGTTTGAAGTTGAACTTACCGGGTGGCGTACTCCAGGCGGCGAAGGGGTATTACAAGAAGTTTAGCGAGACGCAGCTTACCCGGGGAGCCGTGCGAGCTGGCGTGAAAGCCAATTGTCTTTTCTGGGCGTGTAAGAACAAGAATGCCACGAGGACAACGCACGAAATTGCAGATGCCTTTGGGATCGACAGCAACGACGTCTCTCGCACGTATGACATGGCACGTGACGTCATTTGCCCGTCGAACTCTCGAATCACGAAGGCATCGGATTTGATTCCTAGGATACTTACCGAAATGAATTTGTTCGAATGTGACTCTAAGTTTAGGCGACTCAAAATGGCTTGCATTAAGTTTGCGGATATGATTTCTATGTATCCCAAGTTGATGGGCAAAACCCCCAGTTCAATCGCAGCAGTCAGTATCTTCCGAGTGTTTTCCGTAACCGAATATGACATCACCAAAGACGACGTGGCGGAAGCGGCGGGTGTATCAAAGGCTACTATTAACAAGATAGATGGTTTAGTTAAAGCATTACTACCTAAATAATGTAATGAAGAAAGTTTTCATCTCTGTCCCGTGTTACGGAGGTCAAGTCTTAGAAGCGTTTGCCGGTAGTTTTTTGCAGCTGAGTTCGGAGTTGCGCCAGAATGGTTACCACATGATGTTTGATAGTACCGAAAATGAAAGTTTAGTTCAGCGCGCGCGTAACGTGTCTCTGGGGCGTTTCATGCAGAAGACGGATGCCGAGTACATGTTGTTCATTGACGCAGACATTCACTTTGATCCAAAGTCCGTAATTCGCCTTCTAAAGTCCGACCACGACTTCTGTTGCGCCTGTTACCCTAAGAAAGTGATTATGTGGGACAACGTCAAATCCTCCATAAGTGCCGGCGACACCCGCCCTCCCGAGCTTCTGGCATCTTCCCTCGTAGTGAACTTGATTGGTCAAAAGTCACAAGTAACGAATGGATTCGTGGAGGTGCTCGATGGTCCCACGGGTTTCATGCTTTTCAAGCGCAGCGTCATCGAGCGCATGCAGGAGAAATATCCAGAGTTGAACTGTAAGAACGACCACCAGAACCGCGACTTTGACGAATACTGCGCCCTTTTTGATTGTATGATAGATCCCAAGAGTAGGCGCTACCTCTCAGAGGATTACGCCTTTTGTCGCCGGTGGCAGCAGATGGGCGGTAAGATCTACGCCGACGTAAACACCACACTGGGTCACGTTGGAAATTTAGGATTCGAAGCATGTCTTAAAGATAGAATACTATGTGATACTAATGCTGGAAATAGTGGCGGTGAGTAGAAACCGTTCAATTTATGTGAAGACTTTACACACTCTTCTTGCAATCGAAGGTATTTGTTCTCATGTGAATATTCCTATCAGTTTTACATTTTGCCCCGATGAGATGAGAAATAAGGTTGACATATTGAAAAATGTTTTGAAGACGGGAAATCGTATCATTTGGCTCGAGTACGGAGTTTCTTGCGACAGGAACATCGTGCATCAATTCGTTGCTAGGTATGATGCTTTTGACGGAGTAGTATTCCCCGTGGTCAAAGACGGCATCGATTGGAAAATGTTCGCCGATAAGGTGAAGTCTGGTTCGAAGGAACCGTCTAATCAGGCTGCTTTGAGCTTTGACACTGTGGTTGATGATAGCAAGTGTGTTGACGAGGCGAATTGTTACTACAAAGTTAAATCTACCACTCCCCAGTTGTGGTCTATTGATAGCAAATCTGTTGTTAGGAAGATTAAGGACAAGAAGGTGGGTTTAGTAATTCCCGATACAATTGATGGTTTTTTTGATAAGTGTTTGAAGAAGAATGTGAAGCTATTTGCATCTGCCTCTGCGCGAACTTTCAACCATTTTACACACGAATGTGTGGGAAACATTATGAACGTTAGCAACGTTAAAGTTGGCGCGTGATGTATACAGTAAGTATGTTCACGTCCCCCCTCGACCGTTCTGACGCGGCTTATAAATCTATTGAAAAATTTGTAAATGAATCTTGGGGGAGTATTGGTCCGGATGGAACGTATCCTCCCTTTTTCCCTGGTCCCCAACCCATTTCCATAGAGAGAAAACATTTTAGGACTCTTTCAAGAAATGAGTATTTGTGTTGCGAGAAGACTGATGGCACTCGCATGGCTCTTGTATTTTACGGCAATACGAGCGTTGTAGTAAACAGAGCTATGAACATGTATCCGGTGAAGTTTCACTTATCCAAATCCGCATTTAGGGGTACCATTCTAGATGGTGAATTCATTGAGTGCAAGGATGGTGGGAAGATGTTCGCGGTGTATGATGCAGTTATAATTGGAGGTGAAATTATAAAGAATCTCCCTTTGACAGATCGTTTGAATCACATGAGGCGTTTCGTATCCGGGATTATGAAAATGAAGCGAGATCCTTTTGTGATTGGTGTTAAGAAGTTTTACGATTTTTCCGGTCTATCGGAGTTGTTTGACAAGATTAGGAAAAATGATTTTCCGTATGGTCACGACGGTCTCATCTTCACTCCCGTGAAGGACGGCATCAAGATAGGAACCCAGAATAACCTTTTCAAGTGGAAGCCACTTGAGAAGAATACCATCGATTTTTTGGTTCGTAACCGCGAAAACGGTGACCTCGGATTATACATTCAAGATAAGGGCGATTTGGTTTTCGAAAGTTTAATTCCATCTGCACACAACATTCGAATGAGCGATGGCACCATAGTAGAATGCATGTACATGACATCCGATTGGCCCCGGTGGTGGTCTCCCGTGGGAATTAGAACTGACAAGACACACCCTAACAACCGTAGGACGCTTATGCGCACACTAGTTAACATTCGTGAAAATATTCAGTTAGACGAGTTTTTGAAGATACAGAAGTAGCAGTGTAGTTTTTCAAATGTAATGTCATCTTGTAGTATCCTCACTCCCTCGTCGTCCTTTAAATACCACTTGTTTTTATGTCTCGTAATTGCGACGTAGTGTCCTCCGTGTAGAGTTCCTTGGTGTATGCAGAGCGCTATGAGCTTGTGATTTCCTATCCTCTTCGGTATGTCTATCAAAAATTTTTGTATGAACATATTAAAACAAAATATGGCAACGTTCGGCAGTTCCTTAATTTGAGTTTTGATTGCCGCGAGGTTGTATTTATTGTTTTTATCGTCTATGTATCCTTCTACGATTTCTTCTTTACCGTTGAAGTTTTCTATGAGTTCACACAGACTGCAATTTCTGCTCGGGTGTAGCATTATGCACATACTTTTTTCGGAAGTCTCCGACTTTCCCCCTGGATATACCACGGTTTTTACAATGTCCGTATAGAAATTATCCTTTATGATTCTTTCCTTGGACTTTTCCAACGTGTCCAGTATAGAGAGCAGACACTCTTGTGCATCCTGCTCATCCCCGTTATCAAAAACTCTAAATTTATTTCTAAATATTCTCATAATTTCTCTGGTGTCTATCACCGCTTTCACGTCTGATTTAAGCCAAAACTTACGGGTAAGTCTTCTGAATTCACACGTGAAATCACACTCTCCGAAATATTGATTCAAGATCATGTGATTTGAAAGTAACGGTATTTGTAACAAGCACTGCATCGTTGCATTGAAGTAACACGTATTACCTATGTTAGTAAGTCCTTTCATACTTAAAGTTATGAGGCAACTTATCCCTAAGTAAATATGGAGAAAGCTTTTGAGCAATTTTATCCCACTTTTTTGAATCACCACACCACCCCGAACGTAGAAGTCGAGTTTAGGCTCGGGAAGAAGAACAACCGTTATTTTGACACGAACGTAGGAGACGATGTGTTTTTCAGGTTGAAGCGTGCTCTAGAAAAGTTTGAGGGCTGGGAAAAGACCGATACCGAAGAATACCAAGTCTATACGAATGATTCTGAATGCCGTGCCATCATACACGAAGACGAGAGCCAGGAATATCAGATCAAGAAACGCCTTGATAAGCTTGATTACAGCTCTGGCGAGCATCCTTTTGACGTTCGCATGGCTATATCGACCGAAACACCAACAGAAAACCAAGAAGATGTCCAATTCAACGACGTCAGGAGTTGTGCTCGAACTTCGTATTTTCGCAAGGGGCTTCGCATTGACCTGACAATCGTTTCAGGCGATCCCGATGATCCCGATGACGAGGAGGACACCAAATATCAAGTAGAGTTCGAAATAATCGAACCGAAGGGCGTTGACACGAAATCGAAGTTTTACAATCATCTCCACAAGGTTAAGGATTTGATGAGATGTGTAAAATAATGGAGCGCCTCATATCGGCGAGGTTAGACCTCGGAAAATCCAGGTACGGGCATGGAGTGAGGTCTAATGACGATACAAGAACTTGGGGAACGAAAAGAAATTCTTGGATCGAAATGGCAGAGGAAGAAATACTAGATGCAATCATCTACATAGCTGCAGACTACATAAGAAAATATCATTTATCGAGTGAAACTATGAGAGACGACAACGATCTGATTATGATACTCATCAACAACCCAGAAAGCATTGTTTCTTCATATCACCAACATACGGTTACTACTTTGAAAAAATTATTGGAGGCTCAATTCTAAAATACGTGTGAATGCATCTAGTGTGCACATTGTATACTGAGCAAGTCTTACACACACAAACACCATGGCTACTCCATTTGACCTTATGCTTCATAACATGAAACTCGAGGGACAGAAAGTACTTGGATTCGGGAAGTACTACGGCAAAACGTATCAAGATGTCTATATGAATGACTATCCATACTGCATGTGGTGCATGAGCAAGGATCCAAATACCTTCTCAATGTATGACTTTCAATCCTACATTAAGAAGGTGAAGAGATTAACTTAATTTTGAAAACATTTCAAACGCGGGTTTAGTTTTTTATCGGGTACAAAAATTTGTGTAAGATGTTTTGTATGAAACTTGAAATCATATCCCCTAAAGCTGTCTTTAATTGCCTGATCAATTGCTATCGCCTCAGCCTTTCTAGATATTCCCTTGCACACGCTGTCTTTCTCATACTCGAGCAACCTGTCTTCCATTATCGCAAACCGCTTGAGACCTTCCTCGGGCACTCCGTCCTTCTTCATCTTTTCAAACATCTTCCTCGATTCGGGAGAAATTTCGAAATTGCGAGAGACGTAGTTCGAAACGGTAACCTGCTTGTTCGCCTTGGGTATGCTCGCAATCATGATTATTACGAGTAATATTACCAATATGAGAAGCATTCTTATTAAAGACGTAGGTCTTTTTCTGGTAAATGACCACTGCGGGCACACCGGGGCTGAAGGAGTTCGATTGTAAGAACAAATCACACGTGCTGTGGTTGAAGAAGTTTTCCGAATCCATAGAGGCTATTGGCAGAGTCGACCACAACAACCAAGGGCAGGTCATTAGCACCGGTCAAAACATGACCATGGTAATGAACAATAACCCCATGGGCGTTGTTATTAAACCTGAACAATTTATTGATGTACACGCGGGTATATCGATAAAGTATTCGGGTAATGTGTTAGCCGGTGAGGCGTACATTCCTAAATAGTTTTATTAAATCCCGTGACCTTTTTGCCACTGGGTGTAATTGTGACGGGGAAAGACTTTACGCCTTTGCAGTCCTCTTTGTCACAATTCACGTATTTGTGCGAGTTTGAACCATATTTCTCATCTAGGTAGTCTCTCTGCTTAGTGGTGTAACCGCACCAGTCTGTTCCGTACACCGTGTATCCTTTGGAGGAAGAAGGAGGACGGGTGAGAAAGACTGCGACTGCTATAGCTACGAGGAGGACGAGAATGATCTTAACCATTTCTACTATAATATATTACTATATTTTAGGCTGCCTCGGCTTCGACGGGACCCGCTGCCGCGAGCGTCGCCTCCATCGCCTTCACTTCGTTCTTCTTCGCCTTCTTCGCCTTCTTGTCCTTCTTACCAGCCTTCTTCTGGGCGTCCTTCTTCTCCTTGCGGAAAACGAAGTCGTTGGCAGCACCTAAAGCAAAATAGACGAGCAGCACTATTCCGAGTGGAGCATACGAATTGAAGACGACCTCACCACACCTTGCCTTGCGCACGTCGAGGGTTCCCTTCGCGAAGAGACCGACGAGAAGTGCGAGGAAGGAATATTTAACATACATGAGTATCTCCGACTTGTCTACCATTGATTACTATATAATACACTCACAAAATAGTTCTACACACCGGGCACGTTATGGACTGATTGCACCACTTGGTCAAACAATCTATGCAAAACACGTGACCACAATTCGCTGTTTCTAAAATGTTTTCATCACCGTAGCACACCGAACACTCTTTACCCTCTTTAAATGAATTAGTAGTAGTTCTATTAACATATTGTTCAAATTTCCTATTGAAATCATTTTCAGTGTAGTTTTTATATATAGATGAAGCAAAACGCGCACTAACCAGTAGGTTTCCTGTACTGTGCCAACACTGGTAGTAGTTGTCTAACCAACTCTCTATTTCCTTGGGAGGCTTTACGTTATATCTAGCTGCATCCCATTTGGACATCAAACTATTCTTCTGGTGGAATTTGCACACATTGAATTCTGCGCCTGCAATGTTTTGAATGTATTTTGCTTTGTTAGAGCATCGATTTTGTTTTGCAGTTACACCACAACATTTAGTCATACCGTTAATATTTCTCAACATTCTTCTTCGTCGCAATAATCCACATCCTCATCTTCGTCCTCCTCACCCGAGTCCGTTTCTGGAACGTAATCTTCGTCACCGTCGTCTATCAAAAACAGATTATCTTTAACCTGTCTTATTACGTGTTCCGTGCAAGGTCTGGTTTCGTGTATGTTTGCGAGTGTAACTCTGTCGTCGAAACTCCAACTCGTTAATCCATTATATTTTTTGCAATTCTTTTCGAGTATCTGTAACTCACAGAATTCTGTGGTAGAATCATGCACTTGTATGAGAGCAATAGCGTCTTGATACCATACCCAGGTCATCGATTCCATCTTACTTTTATTAAAGTTTTAAAACTTTATGTAGCTAAGAGAGGATGGATTTCCTCAATTTTGTATCGAGCCTGTCCGAATCAAAGAAGGGATTTGAATTCAAATCGGACGATGGCTACACCAGACACATACGCGTAAACAATGCCAATAACATCAGTTTCAAACTGAAACGATCAGATCAGTATTATTACACGAATGCGTGCTGCTTTACTATTCCCCAGAATGCCGAGGAACTCAACGAGATGAAATACTCGATGAAGCACTACAAGGTGTGCAAGGGAACGAGTGGCAAACCCGGACAGATTGGACACGAAGACCCCGTAGCGTGGAGCTCGCTCGATTTTCCTTCGTGCCCAAGGTGTGCCGTTCACAACCTATTTGAAACGAAGCTCGACGATGACTTCGCACTACAACAATGCGAATTGTGTGACAAGCACATGGTCTCCTGTCAATTGGGAGAGAGTAGGAAGGTGTGCATACACGACAACCACTACTGCTGCGGGGAGTGCTACAACAACCTCCTGAAGCACGGAGTTTTCTTCGACGAAGAGTTGAACCAGGAAGTCATTGCGTGCCCCTTCTGTCGTAAATCTTGTGTTGTATAATAGTAGATGAAGGCTACCATTTTGAGCGTGAGTAGCTTAGTGCTTATACTGACATTCTTGTATTACAGGAAACAACAAAAGATAATTCAAGAGGAAAAATATGAAGAAATGAAAAAACCCCAAATAAACGTCGTACCCGAAAGCGTCACGTCGCAACTCATAGAACAACTCGAAAAAATATCAACAAAGTTCGAAGATAAAATAGCACCCAAAACCAAAAAGTTTAGAATACTCATTAGTAGCGCAGAGAGAAACAGAAGCAAATATTCCCTCGCGACCGATTACCAACTCAAACTTCCCGAAAAAATATACGGTATAGAAAACATAAAATTAATCAAAGCGACGTTCCCCACGTCCCTCCTGCTCATAAACGACAACAACAACGTTCTTAGATTATCTGGAACCTACAATAATTCGTCGTCCTTTAACTACGCTATTACCATACCCAAAGGCAACTACAGCGCCGCCAACCTTACGAGCTCCATAAAGACGCTGATTAACGCAGCCGCCAGTGGTGATGGAGCCTCATTTGATTTTGACATAGATGCAGATACTCTCGTGACCACCACGACCATCACGTCCATACCCAGCCCCGGGACGGCTGCGACCTTCTCGTTCGAAAATTCCGACCCCTACATACTTGGGGTGCTGGGCATCTCACCCACTGGCGCCGGCACGAACGCCGCGGCGCTGGTAGGAATCGGTTCAATCAACGTCTCCTATCCACAAAACATAGCACTGGATTTGGACAACAGGGCTTTCGATTTCAACAGTCTGCGCATAATGAAGAAGGACGACGACGATATTCGTACGTTTGCGTGCTTTAACATGCCAAGTGGAAATGGCACGACCGGCGGCGAATCTTCCAGTGGATACGGAACGTTCGTTCTTACAAAAGACCAGACAAACGCACACTACACTACGTACGAAGGACCCATACCATCGACGGAGTTCATCCACGTTCGATTGCGCCAACTGCTCCCCAACGGAACTATAGTAACACCCGACTTCCGCGGTGCGGATCACACCCTCGAGTTCGAAATAGAAGCACGCATTGATAAAATATCACTTACAGTAAGTAATGAAGGCAATGGTGATTGAGTTTGTCAAGTTATTTCAATACATATGCAAAAGACGACTATCTTTATTCAAAAAACAAAAATCTGTGCGTTAAACACTTGTGTCTTTTACACCGTATAGGACAAACACTCATCATGATTGTCATTCAGGCTTCCGAAGTCGCCGCTCTCTGCGGATTGAACCCTTACAAGGATGAAGCACAAGCCAGGCAGGACATGATCAACAGGAACATGGGACTGAGAAGCACCGATTCCATCCGGACGAGTGAAATCTGCTCGAAGGACAAGAGTCTCTCCGAACTCAAGAATAAGATTAGGAGTTCCCAAGGCAAGACACAAAACACCGGTCAGGTTGCGGTTCTTACGGAGTCCATAAACAAGGAGGTGAGCAGGATTGAATCGGATAAGATTTCAAAGATTTCGGACAAACTCAAAGCGGATTCCAGTAAGATTACTTCGGATGGTCCCATCACCCGTTCCAAGCAGAAGAAGCTTGACGTGCTGAATAAGGAGGCGGAGGAAGCCAGGAAGAAGGTTGAGTCCGAGAGTTTGCACATGGTGAAGGTGCTGAAGAGCGACGTGAATACTTCATTCGGAACCCGTAAGGAGACGAACGTTGGAAAGATTTATGAGAGTATGACGTACACGACTCTCCACAAGGACAACAAGTGTAACTACTGGCACCTGTGTCCAACTGCCAAGGTGGTGGGTAAGTTTGATGGTTTCAACTCCAACGGCACTCTCGTGGAAATCAAGAACCGCATGAGGCGTCTCTTCGGAAAGGTTCCCGAGTACGAACGCACCCAAGTCCACGTTTACATGAAGATGGCAGACGTTGACAAGGCTCACCTTGTAGAAGGACACGACGGTAAGGTCATGATTCACGACGTAGAAATGGACTCCGAATTTATGGATCAGATAGAGACTAAGCTATTGGACATTGTTTCCTCTATTTAAGATAAAATTTGTATTAAACCTATGTATTCCCTCGTAGATCTGCCACGCGACGTGTTAATTGATGTTTCGAGTCACTTAGGTTTTTATGAACTTGCGAACTTATCTGCAGTGGGGAAAAATTTCAGATTTTGTGCACGGGCTGCCAAAAAGAAACTTTTCAAACACGAGTTCATAAAAACTGCCAAACTATATGATACTTTAAAGGATATAGAGAATTATCCCTTTTACTATATCGATGAGTTCATTTTTCCAACTCATGATGTTTGCGACACGTACAACATGTGGGAGAAAAAACACGGCATAATTGGAGCAATGGCTTTGGAAAACACGTGCTTGGATTATTTAGAAAAAATCAGACCCCACATATCTTATAGAAAACATGACCCAGAAACTTATGATTTGATAGCAGAAGATATTGTAACTGGCGCCCCCTTGGATTTACCAATCGTTCTGGGTTTTTACTTAAAAGTTCTACGTAATGTTTACATAAATGGGAGTGATTAGAGCCATTCCCATAAACGAGGTTCACACCGTTCCTCAAAATTATAGGCGCGTTTATCTGGAACAACAAGAGTATAGATTTTGTGTTTTCTCTCTCATGAGTTGGTCAGATATACCGGGTGATGATGAACCAGATCCACCTTGCGTTTGTGTTTATAGGGATGAAACCAAAAATACCGTGTTAGTTTTCGAGAATGACATTTTATCGAAGTATGGCATTAAAGTATAGGGGCTAGTGTATAGTATAACCCTCCACACCTCACACAATGGATTTCAACGCTAAGATGTTCGACTTTACCTTCACTTCAATGCAGGATCTTTTCAGCAATGCAGTAAATGCACACAGCTCTGAGTTCCGCAGTTCGCTCGAGCTCCAGGAACACCGTGCATACATGTGGAAGGCTTTTATGACCATGTACAAGCACGCCCGGGATCTTGCCGACACGATCGACGAGGAGTTTGCGGCGGCTGATGTGGTCACAATCGACGATGACGAGGAGGATGGCGACTATGATGAGGACGACGAGGACATCTCGGACGACGAGGACGATGCCGAGGACGATGTGAGCGATGTCCCAACTGACCCCGAGCCTGCTGCCGATCCGGCTACGCCCATTGAGTAAAATAACAAAATATCAGTAATATACATGACTCCATGTGAGTTTGAATTCTGGCAAAATACTTTAAAATCACTTAAATATTTAAAATCCTCTAAGGAGTGCTCTTTAAATATAGATTTAAGTGATGTATTTAAACGTATTAATAGTTTTATATCATTCGATATAACCTGCCACCGTGGTCCCATGCGTCCCCAATATTACGTAACCGGAATTCCCTCCATGCGATGGGTTTGTAGCCGATGCTTTCGCCAAGATACTTAAAAATAATAGTCATTTAGATACTATAAGCAGCCATGGTAGCTGATCGTCTTGCCCGCATCGCCCAGATTCAGGTTAAGATCGAAAAGGTGCGCCGTCAAAGGATTGAGACGAAGCACAAGTATAGGATGGAGATCAACCGACTGGATGCTTTGCAGTCGAAACTTAACATGCAGGTTGATATTGCGTTCAGAGAACTGCACTACCGTGAGTTTTGTCTACCCAAGGAATACAGGAGGTATCACATCGATTTTCAAGAGGGTCCCGTGAACATCGCTAGGAGGAAGGAATACTTCGACGAGCTGTAAAAAGGTGTGTGAGTGTACCTCGTGCTACTTTACACCCAGTGGTCAGGATAATTTTCACATAGTCTACTAATGGAGTACGTTCCCAGTCAGTTCTATTGCGAGTCTTGCGAATCCATGTACGACGGCAATTCTCAGTGCTGCATGGAACTCGATCACGTAGAAGTTCTATCTAACGACTCTTGGAGTGTTTGTGCAGCCGATACGTCACTGGATCACGGTGACGAAGAGTCTACGGCAGATAGTAAGCCACCTCCCATGCCCCTCCAGCGTCAAAATGCAGTCTCCCATATCAGCAAAAGCGAGGTGGGCAAGATCGTACTGACAGAGCTCCTGAGGAACAGTGACACGAACATGTCTCTTTTCGAATTCAATAGTACTTTCAAGAACACTAACATCGATTTTAGCATCCTCTTCGGTGACATAGATGGCTCTGCGCCCATCATAGACTATGTAAAGAGTTATATTTTTGGTTATTTTTAAAAATGCAATTTGTCATTAAAACGTGTGTGATGCGTTCTTGTGTGTTTTGTGGCGCGAGTGACAAGAACAATCACCATGGTTTCCCACGTTGTTGCGGACGCATTCAGGCTTGCCAGCACAAGCCTCAATGGACGTTTTATTTCACCCTATCAGAATCGAGGTGTGGTGTGGATGCTCAACGCAGAGATCGGTCGCGACTCAGGACCCCTCGGTGGATTTTTGTGCGACGAAATGGGACTGGGCAAAACGGTTCAAATGACCGGCACGATGCTTGGTAACCCCGTCAAACGCACCCTCGTTATCGTTCCGCGTAGTGTCGTCAGCCAGTGGGTATCGGAGTTGAACAAGTTCGCGCCTCAGCTTAGTGTGCAGGTGTGGGAAGGGAAGGATGTGCCACTCACAGCCGACGTTGTCGTTACCACCTACGGTCGTGTCATGAACCGGAAAGACTTCGAAAAGTACACTCTGCTTCACAAATATAGCTGGGATCGCGTAGTTCTCGACGAGGCTCACGAAATTCGCAACGCCAAGTCGAAGACGCACAAGAGCGTCTGTGCCCTCAAGTGCAAATATAGGTGGATTCTGACCGGAACCCCCGTATTTAACAATTTGAGGGACTTCGTTTCTTTGTGTTCTTTCTTCGGGATAGAGCAGCGCATGGTTCAAGCGAAATATCGATCCATTTGCGACGAGCACGTGTTGAGGCGAACGAAGGAAGACGTTTCTAAGTTTAACTCGCGCCTCGCTCTCCCCGGGTGTGACATCGAAAACGTTGAGCTCGAGATGTACGACGAAGAAGAGGCGATATACAGCGTCGCATACGAGGAAACTCGTGACATGATAATGGAGATTTTTAGAACCAGCACTAACATCGCCGCTCACGCCATGAACATTCTGGAAGGACTTTTGCGCGTGAGGCAGTGCATGGTTCACCCGCAGCTCTATCTGGATGGAGTGGCTCTCAAGACAGATGCTAACGTAGAGTTCTACGAGGGGAAGAGCAAAAAATTCGAATACCTCCTCGACGGCATCAAGTCCCACCCTACCGAAAAGAGTCTGGTGTTTAGCCAGTTCCGCACCGAAATGGATATGATCGGGAAGATGCTTAGAGATGAGGGCATAACCTGCTATCGAATCGACGGAAGCGTGCCGGGACACATTCGCGATAAATTCGTACAGGACTTCAAGAATTTCGATGGAGGGTGTGTATTTTTAATTCAAATTAAGGCTGGCGGCGTGGGATTGAATCTGCAAGAAGCTACGCGCGTGTATATTACTGCTCCGAGTTGGAATCCCGCCACGGAACTTCAAGCAATCGGCAGAAGCCACAGGACTGGACAAACTAAACAGGTGTTTGTCAAAAAGCTCATATACGTGGGCAGTAATGACATACCGAGCATCGAACAGTCCATGCTTGATTTGCAATTCAGGAAGTCCGGCATTTCGGCAGAAGTCCTGGGAGACGAAACTCTCAAAAAACAGATTCCCTTCACAAACATGAAGAACGTGTCCATCAGGGACATTAAGAAGCTATTCTCCGCTCCGCCCAAGAAGTCGTAGTTTTTAAAAACTCGGCGTGGCACTAATGTGTGTGTGCGAAGCTCTCGTGATCATTTTTTACTATAGGCAAACATCATGGATTACGTTCCGCTTTGTACCTACGACTTCAAGCTGGCAGTTTGCCAGGCGTGCAGCTCGCTTCCATCAGAAGTCGTGAGAGAACTGATCTACCCTAACCTGTTGAAGGACGCCACTCCCGTATGCCCAGATGCCCCCATCAAACGGAGGTCTTCGGTCAGCGGAATCGTTAACAGGCTCCGCGCAAATGGAAGACTGTCCCGTGTGCTATATTAACGAATGTAACTTCACATTTAGTTGCGGTCATTCCTTTTGTAGGAAATGTGTGAAGAAATGGTGTAGTAACTCCGGTATTCCGACTTGTCCCGTGTGCAGGTATGGTATAAAATTCAAGGATTTGCACAATATTCGGCACAAGTGGAAATACGAGGGCGCCACAAATAGCTGCCATATATATAGTAGCCTTTAATTCAAACATTTTTGTCACTTTCTGCGTTCGTTCACTGCATAGGCTGAGCCGGAGCAGTCTCGACAGGCTGCGCTGGAAGAGTCTCGGTAGCAGCGCCCACAGCCGCCAGCTGCTTCTTCTTCTTGTTCTTCTTGTTCTTCTTAGACTTATTCTTGTTCTTCTTGTTAATCGCCGCCTTTATTCCTTCCGTAGTTCCAATGATCACTCCTATGGCAAGAAGAATTAGCAAAACAACTAATACGTTGCGAGTTTTGTTATTCATATCGTACTATACTATACCTTTATAAATTAATTTTTGTGTTATTTGTTGTTGTGTGGGTCACCGTCACCCCGGGTAGTCACACTTTGTCCGTTCACTATGTCTTGTGTTGTTTTTGAGTTGGAGCGTTTGCTTCACCGCATCG
>Ga0163109_10000765_pt1 | contig 25682 bp, 20 predicted proteins | sample CRUFie1St13metaG_FD_108704 | JGI IMG/M metagenome (GOLD analysis project Ga0163109, IMG submission 108704) | Marine microbial communities from the Costa Rica Dome - CRUD Field 142mm St13 metaG | ecosystem: Environmental > Aquatic > Marine > Oceanic > Photic zone | place: Costa Rica: the Eastern... | reverse complement strand
CGCCCCTCTCTTGTTTTTACGAAAACGTTGCAATAGTCGTATCCGTTGTAAAAGGTTGATGCGTAATGATTGGCAACGCCGGGGGTCACATCCGCAGGTTTGTTTGTGTACGGAATGCTCTTGATCACTGGCGTCTCGCAAGCAGCCAAGGTTGCGGCTGCCAAAGAGAAGCCCATGAATTTCAAAAAATCACGACGCCCAGTATTGGCTGTGGTCATGCTCTCATTTGAGAGGGACTCGTCCAAGGATTTGTGCTGCGGAAATTCTCGGCTTTGCAATTCTCTAAAAGCCTCCGTTTGGTGAAGGTCATCGAGTCCGGTCCAGTAGCGTTTGTTGTTCGCCATGATTATTCGCTTCAAAAAGGTCTTTACTGTTGTTTGGACTTAGTAGTGGCACTTGGCGCATTCCCAGCCCCCGAGTTCCTTGACCGTGATTTTGTCATCTTCCAAAATGCGGCGCAACTCTTCGTTGCCGCGCACATCGTCCTTCATGCGGTTGTGCATTTCCTCGTAGTACTCGCTGCTCGCAAGGTCAATGGAGGCCTTGTTGTGGCACTCAATGCACCAACCCATGGTGAGGGTGGGCTTGCTGAGTTCAATCAACCCAGGGTACTTGTCGACCAAGGTGTTGATGTGGTCCACAGAAGCAATGCGGCCTGCGCTCCACGTTTCCACGTCGCCATGGCAGTTTTGGCACTGAAGACCACCGACCACCACGTGTTGCTGGTGGCTGAAGTAGACGTGGTCGGGCAAGTTGTGAACCTTGTTCCACTTGATGGGCTCACCACCGAAGCTGGACTGAGGTGAAGAGTATCCGTTGTTGCCTTCGCCGTCGAGGTATGTGCCCGTCTCAGGGTCGAAGCCGATGGCCGCATAAATCTTACCGATTTCCACCTCTCCGTAGCGTGAACCTTCCTTGACGGCCTTGTGGCAGTTCATGCAGACGTTGGTGCTCGGAATGCCTGCGTGCTTCGACTCGTAGGCACTGTGGTGGCAGTACTTGCAGTCCACTTCGTTCTCACAAACGTGCACTGAGTGGATGAATTTCACCGGCTGTTCCGGCAAATACCCTTCGTAGACCCCAATGCCCATCAGGCCTTGGTAGCCTTTGACCACGCCAAACGCCACAATGAAGACTCCGAGAATGGACACAAAAACCATGTTGTTCCAAGCCCATCCACCCAGTCTTGAGAGGTAGCTGCTGTCTTCGAGTTGGGCTTGGCCGTCGCGTTCGCGCAGGGTGTTGGTAAGCTGACGGTTGACACCCGAGGCACTCATGGCGACCAACAGGAACATGACCAAGAGAATGATGAACCACAGCGTGCTGCTGTCGCTTTCTTCCTCCATGGGCATTTCGTCGATGTTGATGCACCCGCTGTCATTGCTCGCTGTGGCGTCGACATCGGGTGGGTTTTGCACGTAGGCCATGATGTCGCGCACGTCGTCTGCTGAAACCGCTTGCGCGCTCATCCATCCGTAGGTCCCCACGTACCGATCCACAAGCGATTTGACGTAGGCATCGCCCGTGGCTGCTGCGCCCTGCGGGTTCTGGATCCATTGAACAAGGATTTCGTCGCTCGAACCCCAACGGTCCGCAATGCCCGCAAGGCCTGGAGCGGCGAGCACGCCATCGGTCACGTAGTGGCATGACGCGCAGTTGGCATTGAACAACGCCTGGCCATTCTCAACGTCACCACCTTCCCAAATGGATTGCGCAGAAACGCTCTGCGCACCGAGGATTGCGGCGATTGTAAGGATGCGCGCTGCACCCTTCAGGAGCAATGCACGCAGTGTTTTCGTGTGTCGCATGTCGATTGAGTACCCTCTCAATTTGTCAACGAAAATAAGCCAAATCAAGGGCTGAAACACCCTCCGTCACAGGAATGTCATGAACAATGGGCATTTAGAATCGTTCTATGGCCATGAGCCGCATTTGACGGTTTCAGACGGCATCCCTCAGCACATGGCTTTTCACACGGCTTCAGATTTCAATTTGTCGCCCTTTGGCATTCCCGAATACCTTTGTCAAATGCGGCTTATGGCCTTTTTGATGTTGATGTTGGGCACCCACGTTGCGGCCATCCAGGCCACAGCGCAAACCGACTCTTCCCAAACCCACCAGAGCTCGGCAACGGAAGGGACATGGTGGAAGGGTTTGTTTCGGGATGTTCCCTCCAATGTCAAGGCCACCAATCGAACAGATCAACGCGCCCGAGCGCATTCAGATTCCACTGGGCATTTTCCCGCCGCTCTGGACACCATCCCACCGTTCCATTTGGGACATGCAGCACCGAGGCCAACGTCGTTTTCTTGGGAGATGCCCGACACACTCGCCGTCCTCGACAGCCTTGACAAGACCGACCCCAGACCCCTAAAGGGATACCGCATCCAGATTTACTTTGGGGATTTGCAAGGCGCCCGCTCGGTTCGTGCCTCCTTTCGCCGCGACCATCCCGACGTGCCTTGTCAGCTAATGCCCATCTCCCCCAACTACGCAGTGACGGTCGGGGACTACCGCGACCTGTGGTCGGCCAAGCGGGCCCTGCGCGACAACGAGGTGGGCCGATGGGGCAACGCCCTTGTCGTGCCCAGCGACATCAACTTTCCCGTCTTGCGCTGAAGGGCCTTGAGTCGTTTTTCAACGGCGGGGAAACAAAAAAGGGAGGCGTGATTGCCTCCCTTTTTCGTGGTCTGTGGGACCGCCTAAATCAGCTCTCCAAGGTCTGCTTCACTTCCACCTCCTCGTAAGCCTCGACCACGTCACCCACTTTGATGTCGTTGAAACGCTCGATGTTCAAACCGCACTCGAATCCTTTGGCCACTTCCTTGGCATCGTCTTTGAAACGCTTGAGCGACCCAAGGGCACCTGTGTACACGACAACACCCTCCCGAATCACACGCACATTGCTCGACCGGAGAATCTTTCCTTCCGTGACAAAGCAACCTGCGATGGTGCCCACCTTCGAGATCTTGAACGTTTCTCGGATTTCCGCCGAACCCACAATTTTCTCCTCGATTTTGGCACTCAACAATCCCTCCATCGCGTCGCGCATCTCTTCGATGGCTTTGTAGATGATGGAGTAGAGGTTGATTTGGATTTCCTCTTGCTCGGCCAGCTTCCTGGCAGAAGCCGAAGGCCGCACCTGGAAGCCAATGATGATGGCATTTGACGCCGACGCAAGCAAGACGTCAGAATCCGAAATCTGTCCCACCGCCTTGTGAATGATGTTCACCTGGACTTTCTCTGTGGTGAGTTTCTGCAGTGAATCACTCAACGCCTCAATCGAGCCGTCCACGTCACCTTTGATGATCAAGTTGAGCTCCTTGAATTCTCCCACCTCGATGCGTCGTCCGAGTTCCTCAAGCGTGACGGTCTTTTGTGTCCGAACACCCTGCTCCCGCTGCAACTGCTGACGCTTGGTGGCAATGGCCCGTGCGTCTTTTTCATCTTCGAAGACATTGAACTTGTCGCCAGCGTTGGGTGCGCCATCGAAGCCCAAAACTGAGACAGGCGTCGCAGGACCGGCTTCTTCCACACGCTGACCACGTTCGTTGAACATGGCCTTGACGCGCCCACTGTGTTGTCCGGCCAACATGGCATCGCCGATGCGCAGGGTGCCCGCCTCAACCAACACATTGGTCACGTATCCTCGGCCCTTGTCTAGGCTGCTTTCCACCACCGTGCCCAAGGCCCTCTTCTCAGGATTGGCCTTGAGGTCGAGCAATTCGGCCTCGAGCAGGACCTTCTCAAGCAGCTCGTCGATGTTGGTGCCAAACTTGGCAGAGATTTCCTGACACTGGTACTTCCCTCCCCAATCCTCGACGAGAATGTTCATCTCAGCAAGCTCTTGCTTGATTCGATCTGGGTTCGCCGTGTCTCGGTCCACCTTGTTGATGGCGAAAATCATCGGGATTTCCGCGGCTTGGGCGTGGTTGATCGCTTCCTTGGTTTGGGGCATGACCCGGTCGTCGGCCGCCACGACAATGATGGCCAAATCTGTGACCTGTGCACCCCGTGCACGCATCGCGGTGAACGCCTCGTGACCTGGCGTGTCCAGGAAGGTCATTTTCTTGCCGCTTTCCAGCTCTACGGCGTAAGCACCAATGTGCTGGGTGATGCCACCTGCCTCACCTGCGATGACGTTGGCTTTGCGCACAAAGTCAAGCAGCGAGGTTTTGCCGTGGTCGACGTGTCCCATCACGGTCACAATCGGAGGGCGCGAAATCAAATCGTCTTCTGCATCCTCCTCAACCACAATGGCCTCCTCGACTTCGGCACTCACAAACTCAACTTCAAAACCAAATTCTTCGGCGATGATGGTGATGGTTTCGGAATCCAAACGCTGGTTGATGGACACCATGATGCCCAAAGTCATGCAAGCAGAAATGATGTCGTTGACGCCCTTGTCCATCATGGTCGCCAATTCGGCCACCGTGACGAATTCCGTCAACTTCAAGATGCTTTCCTCGAGTTGCGACTGCAGGTTGCTTTCGTCCTGACGCTGCTGGATGGCGTCACGCTTTTGACGGCGCAGTTTGGAAGACTTGGATTTCTTGCCTCCGCTCATCCTTGCGAGCGTTGCGCGAATTTCCTTTTGGATGTCTTCCTTGCTGACCTCCTTCTTGGGCTCGTTTCTGCGGCCGCGGCCCCGGTCTCGGTTGGCGTCTCCACCGGCCTTGGACACATCGACTTTCTTGACGCGAACGCGCTTGCGCTTCCCGTCTTCTCCTGGCTTGGCAGCGGTGCGCTTGCGCTCTACCGGCAATTCGATTTTGCCCACGACCGTGGGGCCTGAAAGCTTCTCCACTTTGGCGCGCACAACTTCAGTTTCATTGGCCTCATCCTTTGCGTCAGCGTCGATAGGTTGCTCAGCGGCCTCGGGTGCAGCCTTGGCCTCGGCAGCTTCTGACGCTTTGGCCGGCGCCTCCTCCGTTTCCTTTTTCTTGGCGGCCTTTTGGGGGGAAAGTGCGTCCAAATCCACCTTGCCCACAACCTTGGGTCCTTCCTTGGGCTGGGCCTTCGGAGCCACGACTTCCTCAGCTTTGGTTTCCTCTTTGGCTTTGGGCTTAGGAGGTTGAGCAACAGGTTCCGGCTGGGTGCGCTTCACCTCGGGTGCGGCTTCGCTTTTGCGGAACTGGCTGAGGTCGATTTCCGGCTCGTCTTCAGTTTTCTTGGTTGCGGCGCGCTTTTTGGCGCTGGCCAACGTGATGCTTTCACGCTCCTGAATCGTTGCTGCGCTCGCCTGGGCCTTCGCTTTGGTTTCCTTGTCGCCTTGGAAATTGGATTTCACCAAGGCATACGTCTCGGGATCCAACTTGGTGTTGGGCTTGGCCTCGACCTCGATGCCTTTGGACGCGAGGAACTCAACCACGGTGGTCATGCCAAGGTTGAACTCACGGGCGGCTTTGCTCAGGCGTACAGGTTTGTTTGATTCGGCCATGTTGGGAATTTCAGTGTGAAATTAGGGACAAAGGAGATGGAAGAGGCAGGGAATTGCTCGTGTTGTCGGCTGTGAATGTTGGATAACTCAGGCCTCGAGCTCGGTTTTCAAAATGGACACCACTTCGCGGATGGTCTCGGCTTCGAGGTCCGTTCGCTTCACCAAATCCTCCTCATCCAGGTTGAGCACGGAACGCGCCGTGTCGCAGCCAATCTTGATGAACTCGTCGAGGATCCACTCGTCGATTTCATCTGCAAATTCCTTCAATTCTACATCCTCACCCACTTCGTCGTCTTCGCGGTACACATCGATGTCGTACCCTGTCAAAAGGCCGGCGAGCTTGATGTTGTTGCCGCCTTTGCCGATGGCCAAGCTCACTTGGTCTGGCTTGAGGTAAACCTCTGCCTTTCCCGTGTCGCCATGGAGGGCCATGGACGTGATTTTCGCTGGGCTCAGTGCGCGCTGCACCAACAATTCCTCGTTGGCTGTGTAGTTGATGACGTCAATGTTCTCGTTGCGCAACTCGCGCACGATGCTGTGGATGCGCGATCCTTTCATCCCGACGCATGCGCCCACCGGATCGACGCGGTCGTCGTAGGACTCCACCGCCACTTTCGCCCGCTCTCCTGGGGCGCGGACGATCTTCTTGATGGTGATGAGGCCGTCGTAGATCTCGGGAACTTCCATCTCAAACAGGCGCTCCAAGAACTCGGGCGCGGTGCGGCTCAAAATGATGCGTGGGGTGTTGTTGCGCATTTCCACGGCAGCAACCACTGCACGAACGCTGTCGCCTTTCTTGAAGAAGTCGCCTGGAATTTGGTGCTCCCTTGGCATCACCACTTCGTTGTCTTCGTCGTCCACGAGCAACATTTCGCGCTTCCAGATTTGGTACACCTCCGCGGTGACCACTTCACCTACGCGCTCCTTGTACTTCTGGTACAGTGCATCCTTCTCCATGTCGAGGATTCGGCCTGCCAGGTTCTGACGCAGCGAAAGCACATTTCGGCGCCCAAAACTCTCGAGTTTGATTTCTTCGGAGAGTTCCTCACCCACCTCAAAGTCGTCCTCCACTTTCAAGGCATCGGACAAGGCCACTTCCATGTTTTCGTCTTCAACCTCGCCATCTTCCACGATTTCGCGGTTTCTCCAAATCTCCAAGTCGCCCTTTTCAGGGTTGATGATGATGTCGAAGTTTTCGTCCGATCCATACTTCTTGATGACCATGTTTCGAAACACCTCTTCAAGGATGGCCATCAGGGTTTCTTTGTCGACGTTCTTGAATTCCTTGAATTCTGCAAACGATTCCAGCAAGTTCAACTGCATGTTGACTCAGGTTTGGGGGCTCACGCCCGCGGTTTGTTAAACGAAATAATCACTTTGGTCCAATGCACATCCGCAAATTTGAAGGGGTGGTCTTCCTCCACCCACTCCTTGGCTTTGCGGCCTTCAATGCGACGCTTCTCACGGGTTTGAACCACGAAATGGTCTTCTTCCACGCGAACGAGGAGGCCTTCCATTTTGGCACCCTCCACCGGCATGACCGCCACTTCGCGGCCCACGTTCTTCACGTATTGGCGGTGCAGCTTCAGCGGCTGATCCAATCCCGGTGACAGAACATCGAGCGAAAAGTCGTGCAAGTCACGGTCCAGCGACGACTCAATGTGTCGGCTCAAGCCCATGCAGAATTCGATGGACGTGTTCTCGTCGTGATCGACAACAACGCGAATGTTGCTGCCGTCCGACACGACAACGTCCACAAGGAACCCAGGGGTGCCAGCGAGGTGTTCCTCGGCGAGGTCTTGGATATGCTCTTTGCTGATCACAATTGTGCGTTGGGGTTGGACGCGATGACGACTCGAAACATTGTGGGACAAAAAAGAGGCCTTGTGGCCTCCATCCGTGTCTTCATCATGTCTTTCCGGTGCAAAAGTACACAATTCCCCCCTTCCGTCCTACCTTCACTTCATGTCCTACATCCTGCGCATGATCGACGAAGGGGAGCACCAGCACCAGGACTTCAAACTGCGCATTGACGACCCCCAGAAAATCGCCAAAACGCTCAGCGCCTTCGCCAACACAGAAGGGGGGCGTTTGTTGGTGGGGGTGAGGGACAGCGGAGAGGTGGCTGGCTGCAACGTGGAAGAGGAGTTTCACATGATCCAATGCGCGGCCGAAATGCATTGCACCCCAGCCGTGGCCTTCGAGTCTCAGATTTGGAAGCACGGTTACTTGAGTGTGCTGGAAATCAAGGTGCCCAGAAGTGCCCAGAAGCCCCATTTCGTGGAATTGCCCGAACGGGCAGAGCAAACGGGCAAGGCCAAAGACCGCTGGCAAGCCTTCCTCCGCAAGGACGACAAAATCCACAAGGCCTCTCCTGTGATGGTCAAGGTGTGGCAGTATGAAATGCGGATGGACCGCTCGGAATTCCGGTACGACGAATACGTGGGGCGGTTGTTCAAGCGGTGGCGAGACGGCCATCAGCTTCGCTTCCCACAAGTCGCCCGAACCGCACGGCTCGATTTCGAAGACGCAGAAGATCTGCTTGCGCTTCTTTCCGTCTGGGGCATCGTCGAGGGCACCTACGGCCATCAAGGCTACCGGTATGGTTTGGCCTCAGAAGAAGCGCTGTCCCTTCTTGAATCGGAAGGCGCCGAAGCCTTTCGTTGGAAGCACGCAGGGTGATTTCTGAACGAACACAATATCCCGACCTTCGCAACGTGATGTTCTTCGCAATGCCAACATTTCTGCGATTCAGTTCCTGCCTTTGGCTTGCGTGTTTGGCGTTGTCCATGCACGGCCAATACGAAGTGTCGAGCTGGCGGGACCACTACCCTTACGGGTCCACATTTGAGGTGGCCGTGGCGAATGGGGTCGTGATGGGTCGAACGCCGAGCGCCTTGTTCTCTGTCGACACCGCCACATACGAAGTGTCGCGCTGGGTCAAGGGGCAAGGCCTCTCCCAAAGCAATCCGTCCGCCATCAAGTACGACCAAGACCGGGCGCAATGGGTGGTGGGATATGAAGATGGAGGCATTGACCTCCGCGACGATTGGGGTGTGACCAACGTCCCTGACTTGCGCATTTCTCAGGTGGTAGGAGACAAAGGGATCCGTTCCATCACCATTGAAGGAGAATTTGCCTACCTCGCCTCCGCCGTCGGCATCGTGGTGTTGGATTTGACCAAACAAGAAATTGCCGACACCTGGGGATTGATGCCTTCCACGGTCCAAGTCGATGCGCGGTGCATCATGTCTCACGAGGGAACGTGGCTCGTGGGCACCGACCTTGGCGTCCTCGCCGCGGATCAGAACGATCCATTTTTGGCCAATCCCGACCGCTGGGACGCATGGGAACTGGCCCCCGATTTGGGCGCCGTTTTGGAACTCAAACGATTTGGAGAAGTGTGGTGGATGGCGACAGAAGTGGAAGGCACCGACCTCTCGGTCGTTTGGAGGGGCAACGACAATGGCCTTTGGGAGGTGATGCCGGGATGGGATGCGGAAGGGTTGCTTTACGGAGGGATGGACGCCGGCAATTGGATTCTTGACGACGACGGAGGGCGCGCCGAAGGGTTGATTGTGGCCTCTTGCTGTCAAGCTTGGGGTTGGGACACGCTCGGCATCGCGGTTTCCCCATGGGCGGAACTCCCCACCTTCACCGAAGTGCGAGACGTGGCCATTGCTCCCAATGAAAGTGAAGGAAGAGTGTGGCTGGCCGGAAGCGTAGGCGGGCTGGTGACTTGGGTGCCTCAACCCTCGGCCACCAGCGCACCCACACGCACCAACCGGCCGACCGGCCCTCCCAAACCAGCCGTTCGAAGGATGGACTGCTGGAACGACAACTTGTGGGTGGCTTCAGGGGCAGTGAGTCCCTCGTGGACGCCGCAGTACAGTTCAGACGGCATGTACCAGTACAGCGATGGGACATGGACGTCGCCCGCGTTGCCTGAAAGCGCCAACGACATCGCAGACGTGAAAGACATCTTGGATGTCAGCATCGACCCGTTGGACCAAAACCACGTGGTTTTCTCCTCCTATGAAGAGGGCTTGATCGAGGTCCGCGAGGGGAATGTCGTGCGCGTCCTCAATGCCCAAAATTCAAGCATCGAATTGTCCAATGTGGGCGGGTCTCCCAGGTCGGCTGTCAGTGGGTTGGACTTCGACCGCGACGGAAACCTCTGGTTCACCACGCCGTTCACCGGAACGTGCCTGCACGTCCTCTTGCCCGACGGAACCACGGTGGGCATGAACCTCGGCACCCAAGGACAATCTCTTTTGTTTGGGGATGTCAAGGCGACAAGCGATGGCTACGTGTGGGTGGTGCTGCCGCGTGGTGATGGGGTGTTGGTGTACGACCCGGCGGGCACGCCAGGTGATCCGTCGGACGACGATTGGCGCATCCTCACCAACAAGGTCGGCGAAGGTGCCTTGCCCTCGAACAACGTCTTCTGCATTGAAGAGGATCTGGACAGGGAAATTTGGATTGGAACGGCCAACGGACCGTGCGTCTTCTACCAAAGTGCCACGGTGTTCAGTGAAGATGTCAATGCAAGCCAAATCCTGATTTCCCAAGATGGCAACCTGCAGTACCTCCTTGAAACGGAAATCGTCCAGAGCATCATCATCGATGCGGGCAACCGAAAATGGGTTGGCACTGCGGGCTCAGGGGTTTTTGTGCTCAGTGCCGACGGGCTGACCACGGACCACCATTTCACCACCGACAACAGTCCCCTGCCGTCCAACGACATCCAAGACTTGGCCATGGACTACACTTCGGGCGAGGTGTACATCGGGACTGCGAAAGGCATCCTGTCGTACCGGGGAGAGGCGACACTGTGGGACAGCAGCATGGACAATGTGCGCATCATGCCCAATCCCATCCGGGCGGACCACACCGGACCCATTGTCATTGACGGCCTGGCCTACAAAAGCACGGTCCACATCACCGACGCCACCGGAAATCGCATCGCCCAGCTGGAAAGCAATGGCGGTCGGGCCACTTGGGACGGCCTGATGGACAATGGCCAACCTGCGCCGTACGGCGTCTATTTGGCCATGGCCACCGACAGCGAAGGAAAAGAAGGCGCCGTCATCAAATTCGCCGTGATTCGATGAGCCGCAACCACCCCGTGGTGCCGCGCTCGAAGATGCCCCAAGTGGGCACAACCATCTTCACGGAAATGTCGGCTTTGGCCGCTGAATGTGGTGCCCTCAACATTGCCCAGGGCTTCCCGGACCTCGAAACACCTCCCTCCCTTCGCAAGGCCGTGGCCGCGGCCATTGAAGCAGGGCACAACCAATACGCCCCAATGGCCGGCAACCTGGCACTGCGCAGGTGGATTGCCGATGTGCATCACAAGGGAGCGGGATACGATCCAGACACCGAGATCACCATCGGCGCCGGAGCGTCAAGCGTGCTTTTTGCGGCCATGACTGCATTGTTGCAACCGGGAGACGAAGTGGTGTTGCAAGACCCCGCCTACGATTTGTACGCGCCCGTTGCCGAACTGAACCATGCCCGGGTGGTGCGCGTGCCCTTGCTGAATGAGGAAGGCACCATGAACGCCACCGGACTGGCCCAGGCCGTGGGGCCCCGCACCAGAATGGTCATCCTCAACAGCCCGCACAATCCCACCGGTCACCTGACGACCCAAGCCATGCTTGACGCGTTGGCAAAAGCCATGGAGCACACCGATGCTTGGTTGGTCAGCGATGAGGTGTACGGCCCAATGGTTCACGACCAACGTCCCGCGCCACGTCCCTCCTCTCATCCGAAGTTGCGCCACAGAACCCTCGTCGCGGGCAGCTTTGGGAAGCTGTTTCATGCCACGGGCTGGAAAATCGGTTGGCTCGCGGCCCCTGCGGACGTGACGCGCGAACTGCGCAAGGTTCATCAGTACGATGTGTTCTCCACTGGCGCACCCATCCAAGCGGGACTTGTGACGTACCTCCAAACCGACGAAGCACAGAACCACCTCGCCAACGTAGGGCCCATGTACCAGGAAAAACGCGACCGCCTCCTTGGTGGACTTCAAGGCACGGGGCTGACATGGACTCCGGCCGAAGGGGGGTATTTCCAGGTCGTCGGCGTGCAACGCTATCTGAAGCCGGGCGAAACCGATGGCGATTTGGCCCGCCGATGGACGCGCGAACACGGCGTGGCCACCATTCCCATGGGCGCATTTGGGAACGCGTGGGAACCCGCGGTTCGACTGTGTTTTGCCAAAGAAAACGACACCATTGACCGCGCCATTGAATTGCTGAAGGCCATTCCATTGGAGCGAGAATCCACCTCTGCCCAGCCCAAAGCGCCGCCCGGCGCATCCGGTCTTGACCAACCCGTCCTCCGTGTGCTGGCCCTGCAGGACGATTTGGCTTGGCACGACCCCAGTGCCAACCGCGCGCATTTTGAACGGGCCATCGCGTTGGAATTGGCGAAGGGCCCTGCAGACCTCATCGTGTTGCCAGAAATGTTCACGTCGGGATTCACCGTGGAACGGAGCGTTTTGGATGCCATAGACGACCGAGGCGAAAGTGCCACGTCCCGCTGGATGCTCGACTTGGCGCAGAAACATAATGCTGCTGTAGCGGGCAGTGTAGCGGTGTCGGACACGAAAGGGAATGCGTTCAACCGGATGTGGTTCGCCACGCCCGAAGGGGAGATGCACCACTACGACAAACGCCACTTGTTCACGCTTGCCGGAGAACACACCGCGTATGAAGCGGGGTCGCGGCGCGTCGAGGTGGAGTGGCGGAGTTGGCGGATCCTGCTTCAGGTCTGTTACGACCTGCGCTTCCCGGGCTTTTCACGCAACCACGGCCCCGTCCCCTACGACCTTGCGTTGTATGTCGCGAATTGGCCTGAACCTCGTCGAGAGGCTTGGCGAACCTTACTGCAAGCGCGCGCCATCGAAAACCAGTGCTTTGTGGTCGGCGTCAACCGCAGCGGGACAGACGGAAACGGCCACCGGTACTCCGGAGACAGCCTCATTTCAGACCACACAGGTGTCCTGCTTTCCGACGCCAACTCGACAGGGTCTCCTGCCGTTCTGCGTGCGACCCTTGATCGTCAAGACATGTTGGCCTTCCGGAAGAAGTTGCCATTTCTGGAAGACGCAGACCGATTTGGGGTGCGGTGACGGGCCTCCAACAAAGTCGAACTCGATTTACTTGAACGCGTTTTCGCCAGTGATGTCCAAACCTGTGATGAGCAGGTGGATGTCGTGCGTGCCCTCGTACGTGATGACCGACTCCAAGTTGGCCATGTGACGCATGATGGGGTATTCGTTCATGATGCCCATGCCCCCGAGGACTTGGCGCATCTCACGAGCGATGTGGATCGCCATATCCACGTTGTTGCGCTTGGCCATGGAGATTTGGGCGGACGTTGCGCGACCCTCATTGCGCAACACCCCGAGACGGTGCGTGAGCAACTGCGCCTTGGTGATCTCCGTGATGGCTTCGGCCAACTTCTTTTGTTGCAATTGGAATCCTGCAATCGGACGGCCAAACTGCGTGCGCTCCTTCGCGTAACGCAAGCCGACGTCGTAGCAATCCAACGCCGCTCCAATGGCGCCCCAGGCGATGCCGTAACGGGCGCTGTCCAAACAGCTCAACGGCGCGCCAAGGCCGGTGCGTCCAGGCAAGATGTTCGCCTTCGGAACGCGGACGTTGTCGAAAATGAGTTCCCCTGTGTCCGACGCGCGCAAGCTCCACTTGCCCTTCATCGTGGGGGTGCTGAAACCCTCCATCCCGCGCTCCACAATCACCCCGTGGATTCGACCTTCCTCGTTTTTGGCCCACACCACGGCGAGCTGCGCGAAAGGCGCATTGGAGATCCACATCTTGGCCCCATTCAAGATGATGTCGTCGCCATCTTCCTTGTACGAGGTGGTCATGCCACCTGGGTTGGAGCCGTGGTCGGGTTCGGTCAATCCGAAGCATCCCATCCACTCGCCGGTGGCCAGTTTGGGCAAGAACTTTTGCTTCTGCTCCTCCGAACCGTACTTCCAAATCGGGTACATGACGAGCGAACTCTGCACGGAAGCCGTTGAACGCAACCCGCTGTCACAGCGCTCAAGCTCCTGCATGATGAGTCCGTATGCGATTTGGTCCAAACCGGCACCTCCGTACTCCTCAGGGATGTAAGGGCCAAACGCCCCAATCTCTCCCAACCCTGGCAAAAGGTGCTTGGGGAATTCACAACGCTCCGCAGCGTCTTCGATGATCGGACTGACCTCCTGCTTCACCCACGCTCGCGCGGTGTCGCGGATCAACTTGTGCTCCTCGGTGAGGAGCTCGTCCATGTTGTAATAATCGTGGCCTTGGTAGAGGTCTGTTCGCATGGTCATTGAATTGCAGCCCAAAGATAACCTCTCTTGCGCGCGCTGCCCTCAGGCTTCGTTCTGTTCATACCAAGTATCGGTCAACAAGTTCCCAGTTTGGTACGCAGCCACCGCCATGGCGTCCACGTGCTCGTTCAAAGGGTCACCCGCGTGCCCCTTGACCCAATGAAAGGTCACTTTGTGCCTTCGGTAGACCTTGAGAAAGCGCTGCCAGAGGTCCGGGTTTTTCTTGTCTTTGTACCCTTTCTTCTCCCAATTGAACACCCAACGCTTCATCACGGCGTCCACGACGTACTTCGAATCGGAGTACACGTCCACCTCGATGCCGTCTCGGTTCAAGGCCTCAAGCCCCACAATCACCGCAAGCAATTCCATGCGGTTGTTGGTTGTCAGCCGGAACCCCTCACTCATCTCCTTCACATGCTCCCCGTACATGAGCAATGTCCCATATCCCCCTGGCCCAGGGTTGCCGCTTGCCCCTCCATCGGTGTACATCGTCACTTTCGCCATCACACCAAATGTTGGATGTTGGACGTGAACAGTTTGACCGCAATGGCCAAAAGAATGATGCCAAACACCTTTTGCAACACCGCAATCCCTCCTTCTCCCAGCAGCTGTTCAAGGCGACCCAAATGGCGCAGCACGAAATAGACCAGCACCATGTTGATGACGATGGCCAGCGCGATGTTGATTTGGGCAAACTCCGCGCGAAGGGAAATGATGGACGTCATGGAGCCCGCACCTGCAATGAGCGGGAAGGCGACAGGAACGATGGTGGCCGTTTTCATCGCCCGTGGGTCCTGCTTGAACAACTCGATGCCGAGCACCATCTCCAACGCCATGAAGAACAACACAAACGAACCTGCCACAGCAAAACTGTTGACGTCCACACCCAGAAATCCGATGATTCTTTCCCCGAGGACGAGAAAGGCGAGCATGATGCCAAGCGCCACGAGGCTTGCACGTCCCGCGTGAATGTCGCCCGCTTTTTGTTTGACATCCACGAGGATGGGGATGCTTCCCACGATGTCCACCACAGCAAACAACACCATCGTGCTTTGGATGAGCTCCTCCATGTTCAACAGGTCCATCATGGCTTCAAGGCTTCAGGGATTTCAAATGTGAACCGTCCCGCACATCCGACCCTTGGTCCAACCGAATCAGGCCCTCCAACACCTTCGGATAATGGCGGTGCTCGAGCTCCAGGACTTTGCGGGCGATGTCGTCCGCCGTGTCTTCTGGCGCAAGGTCGATTTCACCCTGAAACAGCACGTCGCCCTCGTCGTAGTTCTTGTTGACCCAATGGATGGTCATGCCCGACACCGAATCGCCCGCCGCTTTCACCGCGCGATGCACATGCATCCCATACATGCCCGGGCCGCCGTGTTTGGGCAACAAGGCCGGATGGATGTTCACCATTTTGCCCTCAAACGCCGTGCAGATCTCCTCAGGCACCTTCAGCAGAAACCCCGCCAACGCCACCCAATCCACGTCTCTCGATGTCAATTCCTGCATCAACACCCCCGACATGATGTCCGCTTTGCCGAGGTGGCTCTCCGGCACGTTGGCCCGGACCGCACGTTCGCGGACGCCGGCTTCCCGCCGGTTGGTGCACACCCAAACGACCTCCGCCACCTCCGCACCGGTGCCCGACGCAAAATGCGCCATCAACGCCTGGGCGTTCGACCCCGACCCGGATGCCAAAATGGCGATTCGCACCTTGTCCATGTGCCGAGCGCCCATCGATCAGGAGCCCAAATCGACAAGCTGAGACAAGCCCCGTTCGTACGCGTCCACCGCGGACTCCATGTCCGTCAGCCGTGCCTCTAGCTCCGCCGTTTCCGGCGCAGTCGCGTGGAAATACTTCATCACCCGGACCAAGCGGTCCCCAATTTGGAGGGCGAACTGAACGTCCCGCTCCGCGGCAACATAGTACTCCGAATCCAAGGACGTGAAATAAGCAACTTGGTCCTCCTGCATGGCCATGAAGTGGTTGGTCACGTCCAACGCCATTGACCACGCATGTTCGCGGTCGGCGACCGAAAGGCCCTTGGTCGTTGGCGCCACCTCGTCGTTGGAAGCCAATTGCAAGTAGGTTTCCGCCACCGGCATCATGACCCGGCTGTAAGGGACATTTTCTTTGGGCGTGGCGCGCACCAACTCATCCAACACCGCCATCGCTTTTTGGGGCTGATTTTCCTTCAGCAAGCTTTCAGCCAGGTTGGACATTTGAAGCCTGATGTTGGTGACCATGCGGCGGTTGTTCTCGTCCATGTAGATGCCATTCTCCACGTCGTCCATGTTGCCCCAAGCCCACTTTTCCATCACGTTCTCATACATGATGTCTGTGCTGATCGCCCCCAAAACGTTGGGGTTTTCGTTTTTGGGATATCTCAATGGAACCAAACGGTACGCCAGACCTTCAAGCCGGAAATGATCCTGCAACCCGAGGTAACTCTCCGGTCCTGTGGTCACGGCGAAATAAATGGGGCGTTCCCAAGCGTTGTTGGCAATCATGTTCAACGCCGCGTAGTGGTTCTTGGTGATGTACGCCGGTGTGTTTCCGCTTCCGTTGGCAAGGGTCCACTCCACCGCATCCACGAGGTAGCGCGCCTCTTCTTCGCCGACCAAACCCGAACGCAAGACTGCCGCGGAATCGACAGGGATGCGGAACGTGCTGGACGGCAAGGAGAAGTAGCCCTTTTGGCCTGGGAACTTCTGCAGATTCTCGTCCACCAGCGTGTAGTCGATCGCCTCTTTCAAATCCATCGGTTCTGAGGAACGTTCCACCAACACCACGTCACGCGTTCCTTGACGGTATTTCTCCTCGTCCATCATGATGGGCAGGGGAGCACTCTCGTACGCGCGTCGGCGCATTTGGTCGATGTACCAATCGGTGTTCAGCAAACTCAAGTTGCACACGCGAACGTCCGTGCGGATGCCCTCCACTTCTTGGGCGTACCACAACGGGAAGGTGTCGTTGTCTCCGTTCGTGAATATGATGGCGTTGGGAGCCAAAGAATTGAGGTAATTCTTGGCCATGTCCACGCCGGTTCTCCGACGGGCACGGCTGTGGTCGTCCCATCCCTCTGACGCCATGATGAATGGGACAATGGCAGCGAGGGCCACGACAACGCCTGCACGAACAGGCTCTCCCATGGAGGCCTTGCCCAAGCCCCACGACACGCCATAGAGCAGGGCCGTGACCACCCCCATGAACAGCACGCTGTACGAGAGCGAGTGGGAGCCCCCCGTCATGGATTCAAGGAGGAAGAAGACCACACCCGCCACAAGTGGAAGGGCCAACCCTTGCATGTGGCCTTTCATGTCACTTTCACGCGCGGCTTGAAACAGCGCCATCACGCCCAAACCAATCCACATGGCAAACGCGTAAAACGAGCCGACATAGGCATAGTCACGCTCACGAGGCTGCAGCGGCGTTTGGTTGAGGTACACCACAATGGCGATGCCCGTCATCAAGAAGAGCAGCCCCACCACGGAGGCTCCTTTGGGGTCACGGACCGCCTGGAAGGCCAATCCAATCAACCCCAAAATCAGAGGCAGATAGAAGAACCGGTTCCATCCGCGGTTGTCCATCATCTCCCCTGTGAGGGCATCCCGATTTCCCAACCTCTCTGCGTCGATGAAATCCACCCCGCTCAACCAGTTTCCATCGAGAAAATCCCCGTGCCCTTGCACGTCGTTTTGCTTGCCAATGAAGTTCCAAAAGAAGTACCTGAAGTACATCCAACCCATTTGGTAATCCGCGAAGAACCTGAGGTTCTCCCCCTGAGTGGGCATCAGGTCCTCGAGGAGTTTGTTCAAGCGGCCTTCGGATTGCAACACTTTCCGCACGTCTTCCTGGTTGCGCGTTTGGTTGGCGCGCTGGGTCAAGCGACGAAGGTTGTCTTCCTCGGCCCGCTTTTGGCGCTGCAGCTGCTGGACATACCCCTTGCCGTGGTCAAGGCCACGGTCCAGTTGGTCGAGGATGTACCCCGTGAGACTCGTCCGCATTTGGGCGTTGCCGAGAGGCGCCGAATTCATCTGACCAGTCTCAGGATTGCGCACAAGCAAGACGCCTTTGTCCTGCACTTGGAAGTCTTTGTCAAACCGCTGTCCGTAATCCGCGAACAACCGCCTCAACACGCGCTCGAGTTCCATCTTGCCCATGTCCGCTCCCAGGATGTCGTTTTCCAAATGGGCCTTGAACTCCGGCCGCGTCATCGCCACCTCCAAAAGGGGGCTGCTGTAGTACGTCGGTGAATTGAAGCCCTTGTAGTTGGACCACTTTTTGTACTCCGCCACATGCGAAGATGTGGAGCTGTACATCCTTGGGAGGATCATGCAGAAATCGGGGTTGTAGTTGGGCTTGGACCCTCGCTTTTCCCCGCTGTCCACATATTCCTCCACGATGAAATACTTCTGGTCTGCGTTGGCTGAGATGTAATTCTCTGCAGCGTATTCCCCCTTGAAGCTCTTGACACGGCGGCTCACGGGGCCACGTTTCTGCATCACGCTGTAGCTCTTCACCCACGATGGCTTGCCGTCGAGGTATGGCTTGTCAAGCACCGTCGGCGTGTCCCAAAACTGCCCCGTCGCCAAAGGACGGTCCCCATATTGCTCCCGGCTCAGGTAGCTGAGCAGGGCGAACAAGTTTTGCGGATCGTTTTCATCCATCGGCGGGTTCGCCGCGGACCGAATCATGATGGTCGCAAAAGAGCTGTACCCGAGAAGCACCATGGCCATGCCCAAGGTCAGCGTGTTGACGGCCCACCACCCTTTGTTGTGTGAAACCCACAACAACGCCGCGATCGCCCCGACGAGCAAGGCGAGGTACACCAGTGCGCCCGTGTTGAATGGCATCCCCAAGTCGTTGACAAACAGCAATTCAAAACTTCCCGCCAACTGAACCGCCCCCTTGATCAGTGCCTCCTGCACAAAGCCCAAAAGCACAATGGAGAACACTCCCGTCAGAACGAGTCCCTTCCACGAAAATTCATGGTTGCGGTAGAAATACACCAACGCAATGGCTGGAATGGCCAACAGGTTGAGCAAGTGCACACCAATGGACAACCCCATCAAATAGGCAATCAAGATGATCCACTTGGCCGAACCGCGCTGGTCCGCCACGTTCTCCCATTTCAGAATCGCCCAAAACACGAGGGCTGTGAACAAGCTCGACAAGGCGTACACCTCTCCCTCGACCGCACTGAACCAAAACGAATCGCTGAACGTGTAAGCGAAGGCGCCAATGGCTCCTGCGCCCAACACCGCCACCGCTGAGCCACCCTCAGGCTGTTCTTCACCCAACAGCCTTTTGGCGAGGTGGGTGATGCTCCAGAACAAGAACAAAATGGTGAACGAGCTGCTCAGCACAGACAATCCGTTCGCGGCGAACGCTGCGTTTTCAGGACTCATGGGAATCATGAGGAACCTTGCCAACAACATGAAGAACGGGGCCCCAGGAGGGTGTCCGACTTCGAGTTTGTACGCGGAGGCAATGAATTCACCGCAGTCCCAAAAACTCGCGGTCGGTTCAACGGTCAGGAAATACACCAAGGTGGCAGCCGCCCAAACGGCCCACCCTGTCACATTGTTCAAGCGATCAAAACGCATACAGCTTCAGGTCTTCGTGGATGCGCGAACGTCTGTGTTCGCGTTCCGCGAAGGTAGGGCACACCCCCCGAAGCCGAGGGTCAACGGACGACCAAAACCGGACGCGAAGTCCAATCCGCGCCGCGAATTTCCGCGAACACGACCCCACTCCACAAAGGGCTGAGTTTCAAGGTCTCGTTGGGCATGACGTTGGAGAAGGTTCCGAGGGTTTGGCCCAAGGCATTCCTCAGCACCACGGTCGCCGTTCCTTCCGTCCAACCTGAGAACTGCACCCACCCTTGAGCCGGGTTGGGCATCGCTGCAATCTGCGGCGTCGCCAGATCCACCACCGCATCGGGTTCTTCTTCGCCGCATTCCTCCGTGACATCCACTCCAAATGTGGTGGTCCAGGACTCCTCGTCGGCGGCGGCCAATACCTCAAGAACATCCTGCCAAACAGGCAACTCTTGCCCAAGAACAACCGCGATGTCGAGCACATCGATGTCGTCCACATCACCGTCTTCAATCTCGGCCTCCAACTCAAAACAATGTCCAGTGGGAAGGCAAAAAAGAGACCACGACTCTGAGGCAGAACCTCCTTCCAACTCCGCACCCAAATCCATTTCCAAGTCGGCATCCACCATGGACAGCACGAGTTGAAGCTCCAACGGATCTGCACCGTCTGCGGATCCCCATTGGGCATTCAACATGATGCTCGCGGACTCACATTCGCCTGTCGCTTGGCTGTCGTTCGCGGTTTCCCAGCACACCTCCACCCATTCTTCCCCGCACCAAACGTTAGCGCAGGCCACAAACAAAAAGTCGTTGGTGCCCCAAAACGCGATTTGAGTGGAGCCGTTGGGGCCTTCTCCCGCCACTTCGCCGTTGCCGTCCCACTCCAGGTCGTCTTCTGAAAAGGGGTCAGCCCAGGGGTTCGATACATCGTATACCAGGAAATTCCAAACCCCCGTCACCTCGCTTGGCCACGCCTCGATGATTGGTTCGCAAGGGGTTGGTTGGCCGCATTCCCCCGCCGTGTAGGATAACACTCCACCCACAGTCTCGGCTTCGCACGCATTGCCGTAGGTCACACCGTCGCAACCGCACACAGGATCCCAAATGAAGGGACAGGGATAGGGCTCAATCAAGTTCTCATCGATGCAGGGGTCGCTGCCGCATTCGCCTGCCTCAAAAGAGGTCACTCCCCCGACATACGTCGCGTAACACGAATTGCTGTAGGTCACCCCGTCGCACCCGCACACGGGGTCCCACTCCTCGGTGCACGCCATGTTGGGGTCGATGAGGTCGTCGTCGACGCACTCTGGCACCAAGTCTGAGGAGGTGAAGCAGTCTTCAGCCACGCAACCCTCAGTCGTCTCCATGACCACACACACTTCCCAAAAAGGCGCGCCAAGGATGTCGTACCACTCCAACGTGTTGTCAAAACCCTCCTCGAGGATCGAGCCGTTGACGTTCCACTGGAAGGAAGCATCCATGGCATCGGTGGACGCTGCGAAGAGGTACGCACCGTTGGGGCCGACCCCGAGTTCGGCATCCAATTCCACGTCACAATCGGACTGCGCCAAAAGGGGCGAGACCAAAATCCACAACAAGATGAACAAGGGAGTCGAAGAAAATCGCATGGGCAAGGTGTTGATTTTGAATCGAAAACGACGGGGCGACGTCCTTGGTTGCACCCCCACGTCAATCCACGAAACGAGGGTCGGCCTCCATCACGTGACCACATGAATCACAGGTCCGCAGTTCGTCGCTGCCGTAGAATTCTCGGAAGCGCGGCAAAAAGTCCTTCTCGATGTTGTTGAGCTCGAAATAGGTGTCGTGCAGTTTGTGGTTGCAGTTGTCGCAAAACCACATCAGTCCGTCTTTCATGGCAGTGCCCTTGCGTTTGCGTTCGATGACGAGGCCGAGCGAGCCTGCCTCGCGCATCGGGCTGTGCGGCACGCCTGCGGGGTGCAAGTACATGTCGCCCGGACCGAGCTTCATGTCAACCGCTTGGCCATCCTCTTGGATGCGCACGGTGATTTGGCCTTCAAGTTGGTAGAACAGCTCCTCTGTCTCGTTGAAGTGGTAATCCTTCCGTGCATTGGGGCCGGCGACAATCATCACGATGTAATCGCCGCTGTCCACGTAGAGGTTCTTGTTTCCGACGGGCGGCTTGAGCAAATCGCGGTTCTCCTCAATCCAAGCCGTCAAATTGAAAGGTTTGGGTATGGCCATGGTGCGGAAGGTACGTTGAATGAAGGCCAAATCTGCGCCATCACCCTTCCACAACCACCCGCCGCCAACCCCCACGAGGGACGCTCACCAACCACACGCCAAGGGCAATCACCACAGCACAGCTGGCCTGCAGCCAGCCCATGTCCGCCATGTAGTCATCCCCGCCAAGCCACGCCGCCGCCCACACCATCAGGCCCACCAACAACGGTTGGAGGTAGATGTAAATGCTGACCACCGTGGGTTGCACCTTGCCGAGGGCGTAGATGTTGAGGAGGTACACCAAAAACGTGGTGAAAAGCACCACGAAACCCACACTGAGCCAGTCCTCGGTGCTGAACGCGGACCACTCGATGGCCGCAGCCTGAGACGCCCCCACCGGAAAGGCCATCAACCCACCAAACAGGAACACCCACGAAATCACCGTCAACGGGCGGTACTTGGCCATCAGCGGCTTGACCACGACCAGGTACACCCCATAGCTCGTCGCGTTCAACAGCACCATCAGGTCGCCTTGCCAACTGGCATGGGACTCGAGCGATCCTCCGCCATTCAGCAACAGGGTAATGGCCCCTGCGGCGCCCAATGCGATGCCCATGACCTTGCGGGTAGTGATGGCCGTGCCGAGCATGGCCGCACTGATCAACAACACCAGCACGGGATTGACAGTCATGATGATGCTCGCATGCACGGGACTGGTGGCGGCAAGCCCATTGAAAAACAGGAGCTGATTGACCGTCACCCCCGTGAGGCCGCACAACCACAACCGGCCCAAATCCGCCCTCGCCACCCGCTCCCAACGAAACGCGTACAGCAACCAAAACAGCGGCGTCGCCCCCGCCACGCGCAACGCGATGAACCCCGAAGGCCCCACCTTGTCTGGCATCAACCCCTTGGCCACCAAATAGTTGTAGGCGTAGATTAGCCCCACCCCCCACAGGGCCAAATGGGCCTTCCAAGGTGCCGTCTGGCTCGGCTGTGCCATGTCAAGAGAGAAGTTCGACCGCCCGGGCGACTTCGGCCTTGGCCGAGCCGGCCGTCACCCCGTCATCCGTCAAAAAAACGGGGCGCTTGAGGAAGGTGTACTCTTCCAAAATGAGCCTGCGGTAGTCGTCTTCGGTCAGGGTATGGTCGGCCAGGCCCATGCTTCTGAACTTCATGGCGCGCCGGCTGAACAACGCTTCGTATGAACCCGCATGGGCTTTCATCGCATCGAGGTCTGCCGCAGCAATGCCCTCGGCCTTGATGTCCACGACCTCGCACCCCAAACGCTCGGGTTGGATGTCGTCGAAGATGCGCTGGCATGTTTTGCAGGTCGGAAGGGTGAAGGCTTTTTTCATGGTTTTGTGTGTTTGCAAAGGTCAAGCATCCAACCCCTCCATCTGTTCAATCAATAGGGCCAAACCGCCGCGCCAGTCTTCGTCGTTGTCGATGACCACGTCGCATCCCTCGCGGCATGGCTCGATGTGCGCCAAATCGGCGGGGCGCACATGGTGCTTCCATTGGTAGTCCACTTCGTCAGGCGTGTACCCGCGAACCGTCATGTCGCGGTGCTTTCGCCGCGCGAGGCGCACCTCGGGCGAAGCGTCGATGTAGGCCTTCACATTCGCCAACCCTGCCACTTCAGGGTAACACAACACAAACAACCCCTCGACAACGAGCCACTCGCGCGGCTCGATCACCGCCAGCTCCGATTGCATCATGCTCTTGTTGTAGGTGTACGTTTCAAACGAAACGCGCTCGCCCTGGGCCAATTTCAGGATGTCCGCATGCAGGGAAACGTGGTCGATGGCCTCGGGAACGTCGAAGTTGGTTTCGCCGTTTTCATCAATGGGCAAGACCTCCTTGGGGCGGTAATAGTCGTCCAATGAAAGCATCGAAAGGCGGTCGCCAAAGTGCGCCTTCAATCCGTTGAGGACCGTGCTTTTTCCGGCGCCACTTCCGCCTGTGATGGCCAAAATCTTCATGCTTCAGTCGTCTTCAATTCCAGTGAAGTGTCGAGCAGGAGGTCCGCCATGGTTCGGTCGTTGGCGAGGCGGGGCACTTTGTTTTGGCCCCCCAACTTGCCCCTTTTCCGCATGGCTTCCGTGAACCGGTCCGACGGCACCGGGGTGACCACCGCAGGCCGCAATACCGCGCCCTGAATCAGGTCCTTGTAGTAGGGGTTGCGCTGTTGGAGTGCCTCGTCCAGCGCCGCGGCAAATGCCTCCGTGTCGGACGGCCTCGTGTCAAACGCCACGATCCACTCGTGGTAGGGCAAGCCTTCTTCGGGAGTGACTTGAGGGGCGACGTGAAACTCGGTCATCACCCCGCCATGGGCTTCCACGGCGTCTCGGGCCGCGCCCTCCACTTCTTCGGCAATCACGTGTTCTCCAAAGGCCGAAGTGAAGTGCTTGATTCGGCCAGTCACCAACACCCTCGGCGGATCGAGGGACACGAATTTGACCGTGTCCCCAATGTCGTATCCCCACAATCCCGCATTGCTGCTCAGCACCACGGCGTATTGGACGCCCAGCTCCACTTCATCCACCGTCAACCGCGGCGCATTCGCCTCGAAATACTTCTCCGCCGGCACGAATTCGAAAAAGATGCCGTCGTTGACATTGAGCAGCATGCCCTCCACATTGGGGGCGTCTTGGTACGCCAAGAACCCCTCTGACGCAGGGTACAACTCCACCCGTGCAATGTCGAAGCCGAGCAACTGCCTGAACCTCTCTGCGTAGGGCCCAAACGCCACCCCGCCATGCACGAACAAGGTCAAATTGGGGAACACCTCCCTCACGGTGTCTTTGCCCGTGTGCTCGAGGAGGCGCTCGAAATACATCTGCACCCAAGATGGGATGCCGCTCACCAACCGCAAGTCCTCCGTGCACGTCTCGCGGACCACGGCATCGACCTTGGATTCCCAATCTTCGATGCAGTTGGTCTCCCAGGACGGCAACCGGTTGGCCTGGAGATAACCGGGCACGTGGTGGGCCACGATGCCACTGAGCCGGCCCAAATGCACCCCTCCGGGCGTCTTGTCCAACTCGGGACTGCCCTGCAAGAAAATCATCTTGCCGTCGACAAACGACGCGTCCCCCGTTCCGGCGATGTGGCCGAGCAACGCGTTGCGGGCACTGCCGATGTGGTTGGGCATGCTGTCCTCGGTCAGTGGAATGTACTTGGCTCCCGATGTTGTTCCGCTCGTCTTGCAGAAATAGAGCGGCTTTCCAGGCCAAACCACATCCTCTTCCCCCTGCACGGCCCGATCCATGTAGCTGCGGAGCCCTTCGTAATCACGCACGGGAACACGCGCTTGGTACTCCGCCACCGACATGCCTGCACGAAGCCCGTGGTCGCGACCAAAAGCGGTCCGCGCCCCACGCGCCAACAGCGATGCCAAGACCTCGCGCTGGGCATCCCCAGGTTGCGCGACATCCTTGCGCAACCGACGCATGGCCCACCGGGCAAGGGGCAAACTCAGTGCGGCCTTCCATCCCATGCGACGAAAATAGCTTTGAAACAACAAGGCACCGCCCCTTGAGGGCTGTGCCTTGTCTTCAAAGAATCCGTCGACGGCGGTTTACTTCACCGACATTTTTTTCGTCGTGCTCCAACGGTCAGCCTTCAGCGTGTACGTGTACACGCCGCTCGCCCAATCGTCCACATTCAGTTCCCACGTGTGCAAGCCTGCACCCAAGGTTCCCATGTCTTTTTGGACCACGGTTCGGCCCATGATGTCCCTCACCTCCAACGCCACGTCGTGGTGTTGCGCAAGGCGGAAACGAATGGCCGTGGTGCCGTTGGTAGGGTTGGGCATGTTTTGTTCCAACACCACGCCCTGCTCCGCCAACAATTCGTCCATCATGACGAGCGCCTCGCGCTCGCTCGTGACGATGCGAACATGTGGAGTGCGTCCATTGTCCCAGCGCCATCCATTGTCGTAACGAAGCGAACCATAGTCTGTGTCACTGTCTGGCTCAAACCTGACAGAAATCCGACCAGGACTTGAATACTCACTCAAGACAGCGGCAAAGTGCCAGAAGCCATCTGCGAGCAAATCAACCGGCGCGTCAAACGGCAGGT
>Ga0163109_10000764_pt1 | contig 25731 bp, 32 predicted proteins | sample CRUFie1St13metaG_FD_108704 | JGI IMG/M metagenome (GOLD analysis project Ga0163109, IMG submission 108704) | Marine microbial communities from the Costa Rica Dome - CRUD Field 142mm St13 metaG | ecosystem: Environmental > Aquatic > Marine > Oceanic > Photic zone | place: Costa Rica: the Eastern... | reverse complement strand
GAAAAAAATACCTATTATAGGTTTAATAGTAGGAGTAGGTTTAGCAGTAAAAAGAGCAATGTCAGGTGATATATTAGGTGCATTAGGAGAAATTGGTTCTGGTGTAGCTTCTTTATTCCCCGGTATAGGTACAGGTATTTCTATGGGTATAGACGCAGCTTTGATGGCTTCAGATGCAGGAGGATATACAGGATTGGATGGAGGTTCATTATCTGTTGGTGGAGGTAATGTTGAAGTTGATGACTTTACTCTAAGTACTAACCCTAGAGATACTCTTGTTATGGCAGGCGGTACTAGATTAGGAGGTAATGTTGAATCATTATTAGAACAACTAATTGAAACTGTTAAAATAACTTCAGGTCAAGATATTAAGTTAGATGGATTCGTAATAGGAGAAATACAAGGATTATCAGATACTACTATAAAAAATAGCTAACTATATTAACATTTTAAACTATTTATAATTAAAAACGTAAAATTATGTCACTAAAAAATTCATTAAAAAATACATCATTATCACTAGGAGGAGTAGATATACCTAAAAGAGATGGTAGAGCAATAGATGCTTTAAAACCTACTGTAAAAAATACTCCTTTAAGTATGAAAGGTGAAACACCTAAACCTGATTATAGTACTCTTATATCAGATTTAGACCCTAGCAAAACTGCATAAATTAAACCCTTGAAATAATGGCGTTAATTAATTTACAAACTAATCTTAAAGATTTAAAATACCAAGATTTTGGTGGAGAAGCTCCTTTTATTACAAAGGATATAAATAATCCACCAAATGAAAGAGGTATAGAAAAAGCAACCACTCATCGTATAGATGATTTGCAGAGATTTGGTAAATTTTTAACATCTGGTAAAGGAGTAAGGTGGGTAGCTAATCAAGGAGCATTAAATGTACTTGAAGCACAGATTAAATCTTCTCCTGACGGTAGATCTAGAAGTTTTGCAGGACAAATACTATCCGGTGGATGGTCAACAGCTAAACTAATAGCTTCTACTGCAGCACAAATACCCGTTAACGGTACAGGGACACATTTTGTGGAAGGTTTTGGAGGTAAAAATGGATATTTAAAAGGAGTACAAGGCCATGTATTAGCTAGAAATGGAGGTTTTATACCTACAACTAATATTTTAGAAAATACCTCATTTCCAGAAGAAGGTCCACCTGAAACTTTAAATATTGGTTCAAGAGTATTATCTAAATATGTACAACGAGGAAGTAAAAAGAGATTTGATACTAGACTAAATCAATATGTTATTAGCGGTTCAGCTCCTACTAAAAAAACTTTTATTCAAGATGTATTTGGCGGAGGAAATGATCCTACTGAAAAATTAGAGTACCAATCTAACGCTATAGAAGAAGATTCAAATTTCACAGTTATAGGTACTCATTCACGTAATGCTGAATCTAGAGGATTAGCGAAAGAAAGTTGGGGTAAAAAATCCCCTACTTTACAGACACCTATAGGATTTGTAAATAACGGGGATAATATAACCGTTCGTCAACCTGTATCATCTTCTTTAGGAGATTTTGCTGCAAGAATGCAAGAAGAAGCTGATAAATTTCCTGAATTATATTCTTCTAAAGATTTAGTAAAATTTAATATAAAAACAGTATCACCTCGAAGTAGTAATGAAGATGGACCTCTAATTACTAGATTAGATTTTAGAGCTTATATAGATTCATTTAGTGACGCTTATACAGGGGAATGGGGAAATACTAGTTATATAGGAAGAGCAGAAGAACTTTATAGTTATAAAGGATTTAAACGAGCTATACAATTTAATTTCAAAGTAGCTGCACATTCTGAAAGAGAATTACTACCTTTATATAATAAACTAAATAAATTAGTAGGTACTACAGCTCCTAATTATATGAATGAAACTTACATGAGAGGTACTTTTAATATGATTACGATAGGAGATTATTTAATTAACATGCCAGGATTCTTTAGCTCTATTTCTTTAACCTGGAATAAAGATTATTCATGGTCAGACTCAGAAAGAGGAGGAGAATTACCAATGATATTAGATGTTGCTTGTTCTTACCAGCCAATACATAGAAATGCTCCTACTAACGATATGATTTTTATAGGTCAAGACGATTTAGTACTTAAAGATTCGGATATTGTTGCTCGTCCTGCACCTGCAAACGAACCTCTTACTTTAAATGATACAGGTCCAGCTCCACAAATAGCTTAGTAAAAGATGAATAGATATAGCAGAATAGGATTATTTGAAACAAAAACAGGTAAACGTTACGTTAGAAATGTTATTTTTCCAACAATTCCACCTAGCCCTAACGATATATACGTTATAACAACTGCAGGTGATAGGTACGATACATTAGCATTAAATTATTATGATGATTCTACTCTTTGGTGGATTATAGCAGGAGCTAATAATCGTAACAAGGATTCACTTTCAGTAAAACCTGGAGTTCAAATGAGAATCCCTATGGATAAAGATTCTATAGTAGAAGAGTATAATAAGTTAAATGCTAATAGATAATGGCAGACTCAGGTAAATTATACGGAGTACCATTAAATATAGGGGTACGTAATCAAATAGCATATAGAGCTAAAAATTTAGTGTCTAAAGATAAAGATGTTCAAGATCTTATGGTTAGCAATAACCGTGGTGCTTGGGTTACTTTAACATCCGGTGCACAAACCTTAAGTGAAGAAACAGTTAAACTTAAAAATACATTAAAAATTTTTAAAAATAATGAACTTGTAGAAAAAGTTTTAGGAGATAAGTCTACAATGGGTAATCAACTTGCTCAGGCAAACGTATTGACCGGAGGAGTGCTTTATGGAAGAATAGAAGATGGTAAATTAAAATATAATAGAAGAAAAGGTATAAGTTTTGATAAACCATACAGTCCTTTAGGCAATGAAAGCAGTTATGAGCATAACCCAGAATTTGGTTTCCAACCTATGATGGGAATAACTGATTTTAAAATAGTTACTCAGTCAGCATTTGGTACTTTAAGGAAAGCTACTATAACTATAAAAGCATTTACACCCGATCAACTATCTATATTAGAAACTTTATATTTCAGACCTGGATTTACAATGTTAATAGAATGGGGTAACTCTTCTTATATAGATGTAAATGGAGAAATAAGTAGTTATAATTTAGGTATTTCAAAAACTTTTGCCGAAGGAAATATAAAAGATAAGAAAGAAACAGTTGATGGAAAAGAAGTAATAATTACTGCTATCCAGCAAATGAAGTCTATGATCAAAGAAAATAGAGAATTTTCTGGAGGTAATTATGACGGTGTAATCGGTAAAGTAGTAAACTTTAGTTGGAAATTAGCAAACGATCAAAGTTATGATTGTACAATTGATGTATTATCGGAAGGTAATGTTATTGATGCAGTAAAAACTACTTTTACTCCAAATTCTAATTCAGAATTAGAAAAATTTAAAACTAAAGATACTGCTGAAACTTCTGCAACTAGTGATGATATATTGATAGATGCTTTAGAGGCATTTAAGCTCGATAAAACTACAAGAAAAGAATATATAAAAGAAGTATATGGAGATAATAAAATGGATGTATACTACAGTGACCATTTTATGGTTGAAAATGAGGAAGCTGAAGAAGAAGAAGCTAAATATATAGATGATAAATTTTACTTCTTAACATTAAGAGATTTTTGTGTTGTATTTAATAAAATTATATTAGAAGGTCAAAATACTGGTAATATAGATGTTAAATTTAATACTAAAATGGATAGATCAGTTATGACTACCTTTCCTGGGCATATTTCTAACGATCCCGGTGTATGTGTGATGCCTTTTAGGAAAGGACTTCCCTACACACCTAATCCTAGCACTTCAGATATAGATTTTACAAAAGAAGTTAATCTTTACGGGGGTTTAACAAAACCAGCTAAAAGAACATTTTTTGGAGCACCAATGACACCGGAACCGTTATATTTACCGAGACCTAATCCTAGAAAATATGCTAATTTTGGAGAGGGAAAAGGAAAAAAAGTTCCTTTAGAAGCAGGTCAAGCAGCTACTTTTTTACCTGAAAAATTTAAAGATGAATACTCTGATGATACTCCTTATAAGATTTTAATTAATATAGATCATTTAATAAACATACAAGAATCTTTTAGAGATCAGCAAAACGAAGATCGTGAAGTCAAAGCAGTAGTATCCCAGTTTTTTAACAAACTTTTATCCGATATAAATTCTTCATTGGGAGGTATTAATAATTTAGCTTGTTTTTTTGATGAAGATAATAGTGAATGGATTATAATTGATCATAATTGTTTTGATTTAGCAGCTGGAGCTTCAACTGATAAACCTTCTACTGAACCTCCTTTATTAAATATAATAGGTTTAAAAACTGAAATATCTTCATTAGATATACAAAGTAAAATATCTAACCAAATGTTTAATCAATTAGCTATAACAGCTACTGCAAGCGGTCAAAAAGTTGAAGAAAGTATAGATAATTTTACCAGATATAATGTTAACGTATCGGATAGATACGAACCTTTTGTAAAACCTGAAAAAAAGACTAATAAGAAAACTTCTTCTACTAATTGGAAAGAAGCAAAAGAAGTAGGTCCAAAAGCAATATCAAAACCTTGGCATAGGTATATTAATGGATCTGTAGAAGGGGATAAAGTACAAAAGAAGTTTTATAGTCAAGAAGCTTTTGATGCAATGAAACCAGCACATGCTCAGTATATGTCAGCTTTAAATGATCAAAGACAAGGAAAAAATAGAGAAGCAGGAATCAAAAAATCATTCAACGGCGGGTTATTACCTATCGAATTGAGTTTTACTATAAGAGGAATAACAGGAATGAAAATAGGTGAAGCTTTTGTAATTAATGAAGTTTTATTACCTCAAAGAAGTAGGGGTAAAATTGGTTTTTCCATTACAGGTATCGATCATAGTATATCTATTAATAATGAATGGACAACTAACATTACTACTGCTATGTACAATTTACCAGATACTGAAATACCTATAGAAGATGAGTACGAAGAGCCTTATAAAGTTGAAGAAGCACCTCCTATTGAAGGACCTAAAGAAACTCCTAATGCTAATAGATTAAGAGCTGCAATAGCAGCAGCAGGATACAGAGAAAAGAAAAAGAAAGGTTATACAACAGGAGAGCTTACCAGTGCTACAGATGCATCTCCTAACACTACCGGTGTAGTCGATATTATACCAGAAGTAGCAGATTTAGGAATTGCAGTCATTCGAGCAGTCAAAAGAGAAATACCGGGTATTACTTTAACATTCACTGGTGGTAATGATAAGTATCATCATAATCCTGATTGGGACTATGTTAGTAGACATGCATCAGGTAGAGCGTTAGACTTTGTAATTAGTCCTTATAGTGCTGAATCTTACAAAAAAGTACTATCTATAATAGAGTCTTTTGCTGCTGGGGAAAATGATCAGGTAAGGTTTAAAGATGAGTATAAAAAACTTACAGCTCAAGGTACAGGAGCACATTTTCATATTTCTTGGGGTAAAGGAAGTGAAGGGAAGAAAGAACTTGCAGCTGCAATAAAAAAAGCAGAAAAAGGAAGTATAGTTAAAAGGAATATATAATATGTGGTTACCTCCATTTAAAATAATAAAAGGATTATTTGCAGTATCAGGTCAATTTACACTTGATGACGGCTCTGACTATGTCGGTCCATACCACTCTACTGCTGATAACGGTAATTTTACAGGTTCTGAACCTAGTAAAGATTCAAGAGCACTTAAACCTACTCTTGAAAGAATAGCTGCATCAGATCCATTTGTAGATACTCATAATGATTTAAAAAAAGCAAGAGTAGAATTAGTTTACCCTGTTCCTGAAAATTATAAAAAAGGATTTTTTACTAGATATTTTTTAAATGATACCAGAAATGATAGTATAGTAGAAGTTAACGAAGGAAGTTATAAACGTTATACAAAAGAATTATATATAAAAGGTGCTACAGTAAAATGGATATTAGAAAAACCTTTAAAAGATATTTTTATGAGCGGATTTTTGTATAAAGGTGCTGCAACGAGAAATATAGAGAATGTTAATGAAGCATCTTTAGAAATTCCTAACCTAAAAGAATATATCACAGATTATGGTCAATTTGTAGAAATAGAATCTGATATTGAAGGTTTTAAATTTGAAGAACTTCCTAGAAAAGAACAAGAAAGACTTATCAAAAAAGTTAGACCTAATTTTCAAGAAGCTCCTTTAAAAAAAGCAGCTCCTAGATTTACTAAATTAAAAGATGTTAAAGTAAAAGCTAAATCGAACCTATACACCCCAGGAGGTAGGTTTATGATAAAAGGATCAAAACAAGAATATAAAGGTTTTTACCATATTCATCCTGAAAAAGGAGCAATGGAAGGAGCAGTACATAAAAAAGAGTTTCATAGAAAGTTAGTTCCTATCAGTACCACTATGGATGTCAATTCTCCTGATATTGCACCAGTTTACACAAGTACTACTACTCCTACTACTAATTTAAATTCAACAGGAGGTTCTCAACCTCAAACAAGCACATATTCAGAGCCTTCTTCAGGAGGTAGTTCTTCCGGAGGCGGCGGAAGTAGTAGTGGAGGCGGTGGAGGCAGCTACGGCGGAGGTTACTAATAGTTGCTTTTTTAATATTTTTTTACTATATTATATAAAAGGTTATATAAATGTTTTATATTGTAGAAGAGGAAAATAAGTTACAACATCTTGAAAAATTAGTAAAACTCGGTTGTTATGTAAATATAATACCTTCAGATTATAATTTTCATCCTAAATTAACTAAAACTACTGCTGTTTATATAAGATTATTAAACAGTTACCATGGATTTATAATTCCAATCGAACACGATGAAGGAATAAATGTAGCTAAAAAACGTGTCTCTACAATATTAAAATCAGCCGGTAAACTATATACATTAGATAAGAAAGAGTTGCTCTATCATTTTAGTTTACCTGAAGCTATAGATTTATCTTTATTATACTCTATGAAGTATTTTCAAAGATTAGAATTTACTAAGTTGGATAATAAATTAAACTACTTCTACAATAAATTTAGAACCCAAAATAATATTAATCAGCTAATACCTCTTTCAAAACTTTATGAATCTTGTGAGGAGTTGTATGAAAAAATAAAAGAACATATTAAAATTGAACAACCTTCCGGTTTTGACTTCTACAATAATACAGCAACTTCAGTATTTTATTTGTTAGAGCAACAAGGTTTAGGTATAGATAATGAAGAATTTATAAAAAAGTTTAATCCAAGAGAGCCACGTTATAATATAGAAAATAACGTAGTATTAACATCGTATAACCTTTATAATGCTACTTCAAGACCTACTAATTCTTATAATAGTGTAAACTTTGCAGCAATACCTCATACTGAAGGACATAGAAAACTTTTTAACCCGTTAAACGATTATTTTGTAGAGTTTGATTTCGATGGATACCACCTTCGTTTACTTTGTGATGAGATAAACTACAAACTAACTGATGAATCTGCTCATAAACAACTTGCTAAAAACTACTTTAGTACTGATGATATTAGCGAACAACAGTATAAAGAAGCAAAACAAATTAATTTTCATGCAATATACGGTAAAATACCGGAAGAACACAAGAATTTAAAGATTTTTAAAAAAATACAAGAGTATATTGATAGTATGTGGAGTAAGTTTAACGATAATGGATTTGTTTGTAATCCACAATCAAAAAAACCTTTCACAAAAGAACTAAAAGATATGCATCCAGCTAAACTTATGAATTATATGATGCAATCGTTGGAAACTTCAAATAATATTCTTATATTAAAAAAAGTACTAAAGTATTTACAAAAGAAAAAAACAAAAGTAGCACTTTATACATATGATGCAATACTTTTTGACTTTTCTAAAGAAGATGGAAAAGAGACTTTACAGGAAATACAAGAAATTTTAGAAAACGATAAAAAATTTCCAGTTAAGTTTAAATTTAGTAAAGATTTAGTTTTATAGAAACAGTTTAATATTTATATAAAATGCAAACAGTTACAGATTTTTCGTTGAATTATGATCTCGACGAAGTTTATTTAAACGATGATATGAGCAACAAACTGTTCTGTACATTTTCAACAGAGGAATCTTTAGACGATGTACTTACTTCTATAAAAGAGAAATATCGCATTGTATATAATAAAATATTCGTACTTTATTCTAAAAGTCAAAATGAATATATTTGTACATACAATGTCGACTTTGGAAATGTGTCTACATTTCTTGAAAATACTATTCTAGTACATAGGAAGAAAGAAACTAATACATTATATACTATTAATGCTTTAAATACATTAATAAAAGAACTAAATAATGGCCAATTAGATACTTCCTACAAAGTAAACTGGTCAGACTACAGAAATTGTATTCTATTAACGAAAGGACCAGAATTGAAAAGAATTAACACCAAACTATTTAACATAATAGAGTTGGATCGTTAATATTTTTTTCGTATATTATTAATAAGTTATATTTTAAAATAAATGTTATATGGATTTAAACGCTATCAAGGCTAAGCTAGATGCCTTAAACAACAACGGACAGGATAGAGAAAAGACAGACTACTCTAAAATATTTTGGAAACCTGAGCAAGGTAAACAAACTGTTAGAATAGTTCCTTCTGTTTTCGATCCTTCATTTCCTTTTAAGGAATTAAAATTTCATTACGGTATAGGAAAGTATCCTATGATTGCCTTATCTAATTTTGGTAAGCAAGATCCTATTGAAGAATTTGTAAAAGAGTTACGTAAGACTAACGATAAAGATAATTGGTCTCTTTCAGGTAAAATATCACCTAAGACTAGAATCTTTGCACCTGTAGTAGTTAGAGGAGAAGAAGATAAAGGAGTAAGATTATGGGGATTCGGAGTAACTATTTATAAAGCTTTATTAGCTCTTGCTGAAGATGAAGATGTAGGTGATTTTACTGATGTATTGAATGGATGGGACTTAATTGTAGAGCAACAACCAGGCAATCCTTACCCTACTACGACTGTAAGAATCAAACCTAAACAAACACCATTATCTGATAATAATGATTTAGTAGAAAGTTGGTTGAAAACTCAACCTAACCCTGTAGAGTCATTTACTCAGTACGATTACGATTTCGTTAAAAAACAACTTCAAAATTACCTTAACCCAGGTTCAGCTGAAGAAGATCAACCAGCTGCTTTACCAGGTGGTACAGATAATAGCACTCCAGCAGCTAAATCTGACTTTACGTTAGAAAATGCTACCGGGGGCAATAAAGATACTGTGAGTAAATTTGATGACTTATTTAACGAATAAAAATGGCAAAAAAGAAAGAAGTACAGCAAAGAGCGACCGCTTCGGTACGTAAGTCGTTCAATCTAAGTAATTTTAAAAAGAAGAAAGGTTTTTCTAACGCTTCAGTTAAGTTTAAACCTCAAGGATGGATTCCTTTATCTCAAGCTTTTCAAGATATAACTTCTTTACCAGGTATACCAACTGGCCATATAACTCTATTAAGAGGTCATAGTGATACAGGAAAAACTACGGCTTTGATAGAAGCAGCGGTGAATGCTCAAAAACTGGGCATTCTACCTGTTTTTATTATAACAGAGATGAAATGGTCATGGGAACATGCTAAAGAAATGGGACTACAGTTTGATGAGGTTACTGATGCAAATGGTAACGTTACTGATTACGAAGGTCACTTTTTATATGCAGATAGAGGACAGCTAAATACTATTGAAGATGTAGCAGTATATATTGCTGATCTTATGGATGAACAAGCAAAAGGTAACTTACCTTTCGATATGTGTTTCTTCTGGGATAGTATTGGTTCTGTTCCTTGTGATCTATCAGTACGTTCTAATAAGAATAATAATGAATGGAATGCAGGAGCTATGTCTACTCAATTTGGTAATAACTTAAATCAAAAGATATTATTATCTAGAAAAGAAAATTCACCTTATACTAATACCTTAGTAGCTATTAATAAAGTATGGACGATGAAACCTGAATCGCCTATGGGTATGCCTAAACTTCAAAATAAAGGAGGTATGTCTATGTGGTACGATTCTACGTTAGTAATAACTTTTGGTAATATCACTAATCCAGGAACATCTAAAATTAAAGCTATTAAAAATGGTATGCAAGTAGAGTTTGCTAAAAGAACTAATGTACAGGTAGAAAAGAACCATATTGGAGGAGTACAATCTAGAGGTAGAATTGTTATGACTCAACATGGATTTATACCTGATGATAAAAGAGCAATCGATAAGTATAAAGATGCTCATAAGGACCATTGGTTAAAATTAGTTGGTTCAGTAGACTTCGATCTAATAGAAGAAGGAGATTTAGAGGAAACACCCATAACTCCTAATTTATTAGATTAATGGCATACGAAAATATTTTAAAGAACTTAAAAGAAACCCCTCCGAGAAAGTTAAACGATCATATTCTTGTAATAGATGCAATGAATATGTTGATACGTAGTTTTTCACTTCTCAAAGCGATGAACCCATCAGGTGCCCATATCGGGGGCCTGGTAGGGTTTCTTCGTTCTTTAGGGTATGTTACTAGAATATTTGATCCTACAAGAGTAGTAGTAGTATGGGACGGTAAAGGAGGTTCCGGAAATCGTAAGAATATAGATCCTAATTATAAAGCTCAAAGAGCTACAGCTAGAATAACTCACTGGGGTTTATACGATAGTAGAGAAGAGGAGCAAGAATCTTTAATTAATCAGTTACTAAGAGTTCAGGACTATTTAGATTGTTTACCAATGCAGCAAATAGTTATGGAAAAATTAGAGGCTGATGATATTATAGCATATTTAGCAAAACAAGCAGCTCAAACTGATAAAAAAATTACTATCGTTTCATCTGATAAGGATTTTTTACAGTTAGTAAATAATAATATTGAAGTGTATGCTCCTGTTAAAAAAACTACTTTTACTAAAGATAATATTTTAGATGAAATTAAAGTTTTACCTGAGAACTATAACATAGTTAAAGCATTATTAGGAGATAATTCTGATAATCTTCCCGGAGTAAAAGGATTAGGGATAAAAACTATATTAGCGGAATGGAAAAGCTTTACATACGATCCTTTAGCATCTTTACAAGATATATGGGACCATTGTGAGACACAGTTAGATACAAAAAAACCTAAGAAGATATTTGCTAAAATACTTCATGAATGGGATAGAGTAACGAAAAATTATGAAATGATGAATTTACATGAATCTGTGTTGGATATTAAAGAAAAAGATCATATATTAGATATAATAAAAAGTGAAATACCTGACTTACAGACAGGAGCTTTTTTACACCTTTTAGATCAAGATAAGATTGAAGGTATAACAAAGAATACTGAAGGTTGGTTAGAAAATTTCAGGGGTTTAACAGTTTTTAAAAAATAGGTTATAATGACATTAAAGTCACTTCAAGCATACGGTAAAGCATTTCAATTAAAAGTGTTAGGATCGTTACTAACGGATAAAAAGTTTTTATTAAACGTAAGAGACGTACTTCACGATACTTACTTTGATGCTGATTCTCATAAATGGATTATTACTCAGATTATTAATTATTTTGATAAGTACCATACTACTATTACTATGGACGTATTAAAAGTAGAGTTACAAAAACTTGAGAATGAAGTCTTGCAGGTAGCCTTAAAAGAAGAATTAAGAAACTCTTATCAAGCATCTCAAGATGACTTAGAGTATGTTCAAGAAGAGTTTCAAACGTTCTGTAAAAATCAAGAAATGAAACAAGCTATTCTTAGTTCAGCTGATTTACTTAAAGAAGGAGACTTCGACGGTATAAGGAATATGGTTGAAAAAGCTATGAAAGCAGGTATGGATAAAAATATTGGACATGAATATAATAAAGATGTTGAAAGCAGGTATAGACAGGATTACAGGCCTACTATTCCTTCTCCTTGGCCTATCCTTAATGATGGTTTACAAGGTGGGTTTGGTCCTGGCGATCTTGGGATTATTTTTGGTAGTCCCGGTGGTGGTAAGTCTTGGACTATGGTTGCAATTGCTGCTCATGCTGTTAAGTTGGGCTATAAAGTTAACTACTATACTCTTGAACTCGGAGAAGACTATGTTGGTAAGAGATTCGATTGCTACTTTACAGGATACTCTATCGACGAAGTTAATAAACATCGTAAAGATGTTCAGACGCATGTTGATAATTTAAAAGGTAGGTTAATAGTTAAAGAATATGCACCTAAACAAGCAAGCGTTAACACAGTAAAAGCTCATATACAAAAGTGTATGGATATGGAGCATAAACCTGACTTAGTAATAATAGATTATGTAGATTATTTAAAAGCACCTTCTAAAGGCAAACATGCAGAAAGAAAGCATGAAGTCGATGATGTGTTTATAGCTACTAAAGGTTTAGCAAAAGATTTAAAAATACCTATTTTAACTCCTTCTCAAGTAAATAGAATGGGAGCTAAAGATAGTATAATTGAAGGAGATAAAGCAGCAGGATCATACGATAAAATGATGATTGCTGATATTTGTTTATCTCTCTCTAGACAAAAAGAAGATAAGGTTCTGGGTACCGGAAGAGTTCACGTAATGAAAAATAGATACGGAATGGACGGTATGACTTATCACGTTAAGATGGACACTAACAATGGACATATTGAATTTCAAGGTGAAGCTGATTTAGATTCTCTTGATTCTATTAACGAAAATGGAGTAACTCCTACTCATCGAGAACTGGCTAAAAAGTTTTTTAGTCTTGAACAAGGAGATAGTGCTTAAAGGACATATTTATATGAGATGTCCTCAAGAGATTTACTTCGATACTCTTGGGGATATTTTATCTAATAACAAAAAGTATATATAAAGATATATGGTTTTAAGACTTTAAAACATTATCAACTAATTTATAAACAGTAACCTAAAAAGAAAATAAAATATTATGAAAAAAGACATATTCGAACCCAGCGAAGATGTGAGAGGAAACGACTACCCACATTTACTTAGATATGCAAATGTGATTTGGGAAGCTTTCTGGACCCCTGAACATTTTGATTACGATAGAGATGTAAGAGATTTTAAAACTAAATTTAAACCTCATGAACAGGAAGCAATGAAAAGGTCAATGTTGTGTATAGGAGTAGTAGAAAATAAAGTTAAAACATCTTGGGCTAGAGTTGATATTAGGTTACCGAAAACTGAAATAGCAGATGCAGGTTTTGTATTTGCCGGAAATGAAGTAGTTCATAGAAGAACATATAAACAAGGATTAGATCTATTAGGTTTAGAAGATGTATTTGAAAACGTAATGGAAATACCGCAAATAGCCGGTAGAGTAAAGTACCTAAATAGATACTTAGAAGGTTATACATCTAGATCTAATAAAGAATTTACTAAATCTCTAATTTTATTTTCTCTTTTAGTTGAAAACGCAAGTTTATTTTCTAATTTTTTAACAATATCTGCATTTGGTAAGTATAAAAATATGTTTACTAATTTTACCACTGTTGTTAACGCTACAAGTAAAGAAGAAGCAATACATGCACAGTTTGGAGCTGAATTAATTAAAATTATTAGAGAAGAAAATCCTGAATGGTTTGATCTAGAAATGGAAAATAAAATCCGTAGAAATATAAGAAAAGCTCTAAAAGCAGAAGAAGAATTAATAGATTGGGTATTTGAGAATGGAGAGTTAGACTTCATGCCTAAAGCTGTTATAAAAGAATATACTAAACAAAGATTAAATCATGGACTGGAGTTAATAGGTTATGAAAAAGAATATGAAGTAGATAAGGAACTATTAAGACCAACAGAATATTTCGATAGAATGGCAAAAGCACCTATAGCTTTCGATTTCTTCGCACAGAAAAGCACAGATTATAATAAACAAAATTTAATTACAGAAGACGCATGGGACTAAAGTTACAATGGCTCAAAGATACTGAGCAAATAGAAATGTTAGAGAGAGGTTATTTAGAAAAAGGAGAAACAGCAGAAGAAAGATTTCAAACAATTTGTAACACAGTTCAAAAATATGCTAATAAGTTAGCTACTACTAAAGAATCTAAAGAATATGTAAAGGATATAGGAAAAAGGTTCGAAGAATATGTGTCTAAAGGATGGACTTCTTTTTCTACTCCTGTTTTAAGATCTTTTGGTTCTGAATATAATCTACCTATTAGTTGTAACCATTCAGTCATAGAAGATTCTATAGATGGAATTTATAAAAGATTTTATGAAACTGGTATATTAGCTAGTAGGGGAGCAGGCACTGCTGTAAATGTTTCTGATATTAGAGAGATTGGTTCTCCTATAAGATCAGGCGGTGAAGCAAATAGTATAATGGAATGGATTGAGCTTTACGCAGATATGATGAGTAAAACTGCTCAAAATTCTCAAAGAAGAGGGTTTATAACATTTTACTGTAATGCAGACCATCCTGAAATTATGGATTTTTTAGATATAGGTACTGAAAGAATACCTAAAGATAAACAGAGATTTTTAACAACAGTTACTACCGCAGTTGTATTACCTAAAGGATTCAGAAAAGCATTAAAGGAAGGAGATAAGCAAAAAAGAAAAATATTTACTAAGATTTTAAATACAAGAAAAGAAGCAGGATTTCCTTATATTTTAGATATTGAAAATTCAAATAAAGGTATATGTCAAGCTTATATAGATAAAGGATTAGAAATACGTAATGCAAATATATGTGCTGAAGCTATTGAGTATACCGATTACGATAAAACTTTTGCATGTTGTTTATCTTCTATAGTAGCTTACCATTGGGATGAAATTAAAGAAGATCCTAACTTTTTATTTGATATGAATATTATGCTTGATTGTGTAATTGAAGAGTATATTGAAAAAGGAGAAAAAATTCCTGGAATATCTGCAGCAATTAAATTTGCAAAGGAACATAGAGCAATAGGATTAGGAATATCAGCATTTCATTCATACCTACAGAAGAATTTAGTAGAATTTGGATCAATAAAATCTTTTCAAATCAATGCAGATATATTTTCTACTATGAGAGCTGAAGGAGATAGAGCTTCTAAATGGATGGCTAAACATTTTGGAGAACCAAAAATGCTTGAAGGTTATGGAGAACGTAATACAAGTAGAATGGCACAAGCTCCTAAAAAATCTACTAGTTTTATAGATGGAGGAGTTACAATGGCTTTCAGTGAAGGTATAGAACCTCATAAAATAAACTACGGTGAGAAAATGGTTGCTAAAGTTCAAGTAGAATGGAAAAATCGAGAATTAGAAGCATTATTAAAAGAAAAAGATAAAGATACAGAGGAAGTATGGAATAGTATACTAACTTACGGTGGTTCAGTACAGCATTTAGACTTTTTATCTGATCATGAAAAATCAGTTTTTAAAGTATTTCACGAAATTTCTCAAGTAGATGTAGTTAATTTAGCAGCTCAAAGACAGGAGTATATAGATATGGGACAGTCTATCAATTTAGCAATACATCCATCTTCACCTCCTAGAGATGTAATAAAATTACATTTAGATGCTTTTGAAAAAGGTATTAAATCTCTTTATTACCAGTATAATTTAAATGCAGCTCAACAATTTTCTCAAGAATTACTAACTTGTAGTGCTTGCGAAGGATAAATTTAAGTTAAAATGTATAAAAGAATAACAGATATATTAGCTAAAGAAAGTAAAAGACAGGATAATACTATTGAACTTATAGCTAGTGAAAATTTTGCTAGTAAAGCAGTAATGGATTTAGCAGGATCAATCCTTACCAATAAATACGCAGAAGGATATCCAGGTAAGAGATACTATAATGGGTGTGAACACATGGACGAAATAGAAAATCTCGCTATCGAAGAATTAAAAAAGTTATATGGTTGTAACTTCGCTAATGTCCAGCCCCATTGCGGTGCTAACGCTAATACTGCAGTTTTTCAAGCATTTTTAAAACCAGGCGATAAAATACTTGGAATGGATTTAGCTAGTGGAGGCCATTTATCTCATGGAAGTAAACCTAATATATCAGGAAAGATATATGATGCTTATTCCTACGGTGTTAATAATAACGGTCTTTTAGATTATGTTAATATAAGAGATATTGCTTTAAAAGTTAAACCTAAATTAATTATAGCAGGAGCAAGTGCTTACTCTAGAGTTATAGAATGGAAAAGATTTAGAGAAATAGCAGATGAAGTAGGAGCTATATTATTAGTAGATATGGCTCATTATTCAGGATTAATAGCAGGAGGAGTATATCCTAGTCCTTTTCCTTATGCTGATGTAGTTACTTCTACTACTCATAAAACTTTAAGAGGTCCTAGAGGAGGAATAATATTATGGAATAGTGAAAAGTATACTAAAAAGATTAACGGAGCTATCTTTCCAGGTACTCAAGGAGGTCCTTTAATGCATATAATAGCAGCTAAAGCTCAATGTTTTATAGAAGCTAATACTCTTGAATTTAAAGGATACTGTAGTAGAGTAGTAGAGAATGCTAAGGCTATGTGTGAAGTATTTAATCAAAATAACATATCAGTTCTTACAGGAGGTACAGATTCTCATTTAATACTTATAGATTTATCTGATAAGAAATATAGCGGAAGAGAAGTAGCTGATAGATTAGAGGAGAACGGTATTACAGTTAATAAGAATGGAATACCTAATGATCCTAGAAGCTTTGTTGAAACTAGCGGTATTAGAATTGGAACAGCAGCAGAGACGACTAAAGGTCATAATAAAGAATGGTTTAAAGAACTAGCAAATAAAATAAGTATTTTAATAAATAATTAAGTACAAATTTTAGTTGTATAATTAAAATAATTTTCGTATATTATAATATGGTACAAGCTATAAAATTTTACGCAACTTGGTGCGGTCCCTGTAAAGAATATAGTAAAATATGGGATGAAGTAAAAAAAGAATTAGAAGATAAAGTAGAATTTATCGATATTAATGTTGATAAAGATGACTCAGGATTATCGGATAAATATAAAGTAAGATCTATACCTTATACTGTAGTTAATAGAGATGGAGTAACTTCATCTAAAGTTGGTCTTTTAACCCAAGAAGAATTAAAAAAGTTAATTAATAATTAAAAGTTATAAAAAATGTTACGTAAACCAGATTCAATACCCTCAAGCGATACTGTGATAGAAGATCCAGTATTAGAACCTTTTTTCATTACAAGATCTCCATCAGGAGGTTTTACTTTATATGAAAGAGTAATCAAAGGAGAAAATAATACAGAATATATTAAAACTGTTTGTTACCCTTCTAATTTTAATTATGCATTAAAAAAAGCATCAGAAGAGTTATTAAACACAAGTAAAAGATTTACTAGCTTGAAAGAGTATATAGATGAATATAGAGTTATACAAGAAAAAATTAGTAACGTAATAGAATAGCGTTTGCCTATACGCTTTATAATACCTGGCAAAAATTTAAAATTATATAAAAATAGCGAAAAACGTAGTAGTGTCCTTATCAGGAGGGATGGACTCCTCAACCTTATTACTTAGATGTTTATCTGAGTATGATAATGTAACAGCAATGTCTTTTGATTATGGTCAAAAGCATAAAGTAGAGTTAGATAGAGCTCAAGAATTAGTAGATTATTTAGCAAAAAATGGTCATACTGTAAATTATCAAGTTATTAAATTAGATGGTTTAGTTAACTTATTAAATTCTAATCTTGTTGAAGGAGGAGATGATGTTCCGGAAGGTCATTATGAAGAAGATAATATGAAAGCTACAGTAGTACCTAATCGTAATAAAATATTTGCTTCTTTAGTACAAGCAGTAGCTTTATCTGCTGCTAATGCTAATGGAAATGATACTGATATTGCTTTAGGAATACATGCAGGAGATCATGCTATTTATCCTGACTGTAGACAAGACTTTAGAGATGCAGATGATCATGCATTTAGAGAGGGTAACTGGGATGCTGATAAAGTAGGTTACTTTACTCCTTATTTAGAAGGTGATAAATTTGATATCTTAAAAGATGGAGAAGTATTGTGTGATAAATTAGGTATTGATTTTAATGAAGTTTATTCAAGAACTAACACTTCATATAAACCTATCAAACATTATCATAGACCTGAAACTAACGCTTGGAAATGGTATTCAGATTATAAATCAGCTTCTTCAGTAGAAAGAATTGAAGCTTTTATAAAATTAGGAAGACCTGATCCAGTTGCTTATGCTAATGAAACTGGTCCTGTAGATTATGAAGTAGCTAAAAATCACGTAGAAAAATTATTAGCAGACTATGTCAAGTAAGGAACAAAGAAACGGTAATACTCAGTTAAATTCTGAAAGAGAGAGTGTTAACAAAAGAATCTCTAAATTTAAATATTTAGGGCAGAGTAAAAGAGTACAGTGGGATAATAAAAGATCTAACCGTACTATTTAAAATTTTCCCAGTGGAGCAGTAGGTAGCTCGCTTTGGCTTAACTCGGTGCAAAATAGATACGATCGTGAAAAGCTAAGAGGTCAAAGAGGTCGAGGGTTCGAGTCCCTCCTGGGGTAACTAAGTATGAGAAGAAGAAAAATTTATAGACAGAGTATAGATTTAAAATCAGTAAAAAACAAAACCGTAGTATTTTGTATACCAGGTAGAGTTTTTTCAAATCATTTTTTACAATCTTGGACTGAGCTCCTTGCATGGTGCTCTAAAAATAATATTACTCCTGTATTTAGTAATGGTTATGATGCTGTAGTTTACTACGCTCGTAATAAATGTTTAGGAGGAAATACCTTAAAAGGTGTAAATCAAAAACCTTTCCAAGGTGATATTGATTATGATTATGTTATGTGGATAGATTCAGATATGGTTTTTTCTCCTTCTGATTTTTCGACTTTATTAGATATGGACAAACCAATTGCTTCAGGAATATACAAAATGCAAAATAATCATAATTATGCAACAGTAATTAAAATGGAAAAAAATGATTATATGCAAAACGGTCATTACGATTTTTTAGATGATAAAACATTAAACATACTTCCAGATATCTTTAGAGTTGATTATACAGGATTTGGATGGATACTATTTAAAAAAGGAGTTTTAGAAACTTTAAAGTACCCTTGGTTTAGACCTTATTGGTATAATTTTGATAAAAATATTAAAGAGTTTACTTCTGAAGATGCTGGAATATGTAAATCTTTAAGGGAAGAAGGTCACTTTATTTACGTTAATAAAAATTTAATAATTGGTCACGAAAAAAGTTGTATATTAAGGTAATTTTTCTTATCTTAGATTATATTTATAGACAATAGTGTCGTAGCACCACTTTAAAAACAAATATATGCAAAACAAAAAAGAAGATACTTCAGTATCGGTTAATGGTCATAGAATACCAGATCCTAAATTACACCAATTACTTAGTTTCATAAAATCAGCTATTAGAATAGTTGGATATATCTTAATACCTATTAGTTTAATATCTGCTGCTATTGTATTAGTTTTTAGTGAGGTTATTGGTATAATTGAAGAATTAGTTTAAATTATTATAAAATGGGAATATTTCAATCAAGTAAAGTTTTTGACGGATTTAGTACAGTGTTTCGTCAATGGAAAGCTAAAGAAACACACTGTAGATTTGTTCATGGATATGGAATATCATTTAAAGTATATTTTGAAGGTGAATTAGATGAAAGAAATTGGGTTTGGGATTTCGGAGGAATGAAAAGAGCTAAAACTAAAATTGATGGTAAATCTCCAAAAGAGTGGATGGATTATATGTTTGATCATACTATGATTATAGCTGAAGATGATCCATTTATAAAAGCTTTCCAACAGATGGGAGAGTCGGGAGTAGCTCAAATCAGAATTATTCCTGCAACAGGAGCTGAAAAATTTGCTGAATTCATATTCAATAAACTTAATAAATTTGTTCAAACTGAAACTGATGGTAGAGTTAAAGTTACCAAAGTTAAGTTTATGGAACATGGTAAAAACGCAGCAACATATGGGGCTTAAAAGAGTAAAAGATTATAACAAAACTCTTGCAGTATTAGAACTTTATACAGCAGTTCAATCTGAAGGTAGTAGAGCAGGTTATCCTACGATAGTAGTTAGAACTTCAGGATGTACTCATAGATGTTATTTTGGTGAAGGAGGATGGTGTGATTCTTGGTATACAAGTATCCATCCAGAAAAAGGAACATATTGTTTTCAAGATATAATAGATATGTACGATAAACATCCTCATATATCAGAAATGATGCTTACTGGAGGTTCTCCTACTATGCACCCTGCTTTAGTTAATGAATTAACACATTTTGCAAATGAAAGAAATATTTTTATTACTATTGAAACTGAAGGTAGTCATTTTCTTCCTACTGATTACCCTATTAACTTGCTTTCTATTAGTCCCAAGTTTTCTAATAGCATTCCCGTTCTTGGCGTTAAAACGCCTCAAGGCGATATAGTAGATGAAAGAATGATAAGGAAACATAATTCTAAAAGAGTTAATGTAGATGCTATAAAAAAGTCTATAGAATATCATTCCGATTATCATATTAAACCAGTTCTAGATAAAGAATTATCTATGGTTGAAGAAGTACAAGAATTATTAGATACATTAAATATTCCTAATGAGAAAGTATGGGCTATGCCTGCTGGTGATGACAGAGAATCATTAATGGAATCGTATCCAGTAGTAATGGATTTTGTTAGAGATAGAGGATGGAGATTTACAGGTAGATCACATATAATGGCTTTTAATACTGAAAGATGCGTATAAAATTAATTTACGGAACAGATACGGGTAATACCGAATTAATAAAAGAAGATTTAGTTAGATTACTTGATGGATCAGCAGCAGAACCTGATGACGTTACTGTTACAGAAGTAGCTGATCTTATTGATGAAGATTGGAAAACTCATGAAAATTATATTTTAGGTATTCCTACTTGGTATGATGGTGAGTTACAGAGTGATTGGGAAGATTATTTTGAAGATTTTAAAACTCTTGATTTTACAGGGAAAAAAGTAGCTATATTTGGTTTGGGAGATCAATTAGGATATGATGAATGGTTTTGTGACGGTATAGGTATATTAGGAAAAGTAGTTATAGAAGGAGGAGGTAAATTAATAGGTTATACTGAAAAAGATGAAACTTATGATTTTGAGACTTCATTAGCATTAGTAGACGAAAATACATTTTACGGACTTGCCTTAGATGAAGATAACCAGCAAGAGTTAACAGAAGAGAGATTACAAAAATGGGTTTTACAGATTAAAAAAGAATTTAAGTTATGAATGAAAAAGAGTTTGTAGATTGGTTACGAGGATTTGTTTCCGGAGTACATCATTATAGCATTACCCCAGCTCAATGGGACTATTTAAAAGAGGTTTTAGGAACAGTAGATAAAACTTCATATGCAGATTATTCTACTGGAAATTGGGTTATGAATAATTCATGGGAGTAAAAAAAGTTTATATTTCTTGGGATGAAGTCTATAAGATGCTAGATGAAATAGCAAATGGAATTAACGATAATATAACAAGCGTTTCAGGTATCCCAAGAGGAGGTAGTTTACTAGCTATTTTATATTCTCATAGATATAATATTAAATATAGAAGTGCACCTATAGTAGGAGATCCAAACCAACTTATAATAGATGATATTGCAGATTCAGGTGAAACTTTAAAACTTTGGCAAAATGATTTTAAAGATAGCATTTTTGCTACTCTACACTACAAAAGTATTTCTATAGTTGAGCCCGATATTTTTGCAAAAAAAATAGAAGAAGATTACGGATGGATAGTATATCCGTGGGAAAGGAAAGATTCAAAAACTATTCAAAATTATTTGGATAATTAAATTAAAAATCGTATATTAATTAATAAAGTAAATAAATGGCAAAAAAAGCAATAAAAGGTACTGAACTTGTAAAAGCTGGATATGCGAACGGTATATCTTTACAGTTAGCCGAGAAAGGTGAAGGAGGAGAATTATCTACTTCTGAAAAACAAAAAATTATAAATAATGCAGCAGCAGCTTATGCTCGATTCTTAGAAGCATTAGGTTGTGATTGGCAGAATGATCCTAACTCAGAAGATACTCCTATGAGAGTTGCTAAAGCATACGTAAATGATTTATGGGCAGGAAGGTTTGAACCTTTAACTAAAATTACTGCTTTTCCTTCTGATGGATATGACGGTATAGTTCAAGAAAGTAATATACCTGTTACTTCTATGTGTTCTCATCATCATCAAACTATTGGAGGAAGAGTAAGTATTGCTTATGTTCCTTCTAAAGATGGTTTAGTAGTAGGTTTATCTAAATTAAATAGAATAGTAGAGCATTTTGGTAGAAGAGGAGCTATTCAAGAACAACTAACAGTAGCTATCCATCATGCAGTAGATAAAATATGTGAAGGTAATATTGGAGTTGCAGTAATGATAGATGCTACTCATAACTGTGTAAGCTGTAGAGGAGTTAAACATCACGGAGCTTCAATGCAAACAGCTAAACTTTCAGGATGTTTCTTAAATGAGTCTTCTGCTAGAGCTGAATTTTATAAGAATATAGAACTCGCAGGAGTTTGTAAACATTAAACTATGGGTAAACAATTATCTTTATTTCCGGTAGATACTGAAAAGTATAAAGTACAGTCAAAAGAAGGATACGTACCTTTTGTATCTGAAGTTGAAGAATTTAATAGTACATTTGGTAAACCTAATAATTATGAACCTACAATACCTTCTAAAAAAGATTGGCAATTCGTATACGATTTTATTCTTGAAGAACTTGAAGAGTATAAAGTTGCCTGCGAAGAGGGCAATATTGTTGAAGTGCTTGATGCTTTATGTGATATTGCCTACGTTTCGTTGGGTAACGGAACTATGCTACATGGTCTTAAAGATAAAATATGGCCAGCGTATCTCGAAGTACAAGGGTCGAATATGTCTAAGGCTTGCTCAAGCGAAGAGGAAGCACAAGCTACCGTTAAATCACGTACTAAAGAGCAAGGCGAACCGTGTCACTATGAAAAGGTTGGAGAACATTTTGTTGTCTATAGAACACGAGATAAAAAAGTAATGAAAAGTAATAACTATTATAGACCAAACTTAAAAAAATTCTTTGATAATGAGTGATTTTGTTATAGGAGTAGGCTTATTACCTATTTTGATATTAGTCAATTATATTGTTTTAGCTTTATGTAAGTTTTTCCCTAAACATATCTTATCTATGGCTTCAGTAATGATAGGCTTAGATACTATAGCTACTTTAGGATATACATTTACTGCTAATATCTTTGTAACTGAAATGAAGTCAATGGTAGGAGGAATAGGTCTAGCAATATTTGCTGCATTAGGTCATAAGGTTTTAACCTTTATTAAAGAATTAGGAGAATTAAATAAACACGAAATAGGTAATTAAAATGATAAATTTAGAAGATCATAAAGTATACGTTCAGTCACATGATATGGATATGGTACCTTATATTATTGCAATAAAAGCTATAAAAGAAGCAGTAAAAAAGGTACAAAATGAAAATGAAGTTTTAGATAAATTAGATGAAGCAATAGCAAAACTATCAGAAGAAATAGCTAATGTAGATAATAATATAGATTTAAAAGATGATTAAAATAGCACACGAAGCTCCTAAAAGTATTTTTGAAGAGATACAAAGATTTACCGATTATGACTACGCTTTAGTTCATTTATTTGAAGAAGATGAAGAATATTTAAAACAGTTTAAAGCAGCAGCATTGAAAGGTAGAGAAATAATATTAGATAATTCTATATTTGAATTAGAGGAGGCTTTTGATGCTGACAGATTTAACTACTGGGTAAATGAGTTAAAACCTACATGGTATATAGTACCTGATGTTTTAGAAGACGGTTATGCTACTATTGATAAAATGGAAGATTGGAATAATAAAGGATTAGGTTATAAGCATAGTGGGAAGATAGGAGTAGTTCAAGGTAAAACTTACGATGAAATAGTAGATTGTTATAATTATATGAAGAATGAAGCTAATGTTGATATGATTGCAATATCGTTTGATTATTCGTATTATAATAAATCAGTACCGCATGCTAATAAATACGTTAGTTGGATGTTAGGACGTGTTAAGTTACTTGGAGATTTAGTTAAAGACGGAGTAATAGATGTAGATAGAAAACATCATTTATTAGGATGTGGATTACCTCAAGAATTTTCTTTTTATAAGCATTCTGATTATGATTGGCTATATTCATTAGATACTTCTAATCCTGTAGTTCACGGAATAAAAGGAATTACTTATGCTCAGGAAGGACTTTGGAGTAAGGAAAGACAGAAGTTATTTGAACTGATAAACTCAGATATTGATATTGATCAGTTAAATACAATTAAAAATAATATTCAAAAATTTAGATGGTTTACAAATGGGAGACATGCATTGGATAACGTTCTTTAGTCAGACAGGATCTGAAATAGCTGATATAGCAGAATCTATCGGTAGATGGCCAGATAGGATAATTACTAACGAAAGACCTGAACATCTTCGTACTATAGATCCTCGTATTGAAAAACAAGGTTACTTTACTTTTCCTAATAAACCTTCTTTAGAAGATTATGAAGAATTATTAGTTAACTTTCCGGAAGCATTAATAACGTTGCACGGTTGGTTAAGAATTATGCCTCCTGAAATATGCGAAAAATTTAATATATTTAATGGTCATCCAGGATTAATAACTGAATATCCTGAACTTAAAGGTAAAGATCCTCAAATAAGAGCTTTTCAAGGAATTAAAGAAGGTAAGTATAGTATTGCAGGAGCAGTTCTACATAGAGTATCTCCAGGAGTAGATGAAGGAAAGGTAATAATGAAAGAATTTTTTAATGTATTTAATTTGGAATTAGACGATTTATTTCGTATATTAAGAGATAGAAGTTTTTATATGTGGTGTAATTTTTTAAAAGCAGCTTTATATGGTAAAACGAATAGCTTTAGTAGGAGCAAGTAGTACAGGTAAAACTACTGTATATGAATTACTTAAAAATAAACTTTCTAAGTATGAGTTTGTTAATGAATCTACTCGTACAGTTGGAGAGTATGGATTTCCTATAAATGAAGAAGGAACTGATGCTACTCAGTTAGCTATTAGTAGTTTTCATTTAGAAGCTTTGTTACAGCCTAATAATCTAGTATTAGATAGATGTTATATGGATGTAGTAGTTTATACTAAGTTTATGGAAAATATTAGAGCAATGACTTATAATTATATTGAAGATACTTGGAATAGAATAAAGCATGAATATACTCATTATATTTATTTTCCTATAGAATTTAATTCTGTAGATGATGGAGTAAGAAGTATAAATGAAGTATGGAGAAAAGATATTGATGAAGAATTTAAAGCAGTATTAGAAGGTGTACGTCAGCCTTATTTGACGGTAACTGGTTCTCCTATGCAAAGAGTAGAACAAATATTAAAATTTATAAATGTATAAATACGGAGCAAAATTACTAAGAGTAGTCGATGGAGATACAGCAGATGTAATGATCGACTTAGGATTTGATACTTGGGTAAAAGCAAGATTAAGATTTAAAGGAGTAGATACCTGGGAAAAAAGAACTAGAGATAAAGCAGAAAAAGCTAAAGGATTAGCAGCTACTGCTTTTACTAAAAGATACTTAGAAATGAATGATGGTAATTTTACTATTCAATCATTCGGTAAGGGTAAGTATGGTCGAGTACTT
>Ga0163109_10000762_pt1 | contig 25745 bp, 20 predicted proteins | sample CRUFie1St13metaG_FD_108704 | JGI IMG/M metagenome (GOLD analysis project Ga0163109, IMG submission 108704) | Marine microbial communities from the Costa Rica Dome - CRUD Field 142mm St13 metaG | ecosystem: Environmental > Aquatic > Marine > Oceanic > Photic zone | place: Costa Rica: the Eastern... | reverse complement strand
GGCTCAAGCGGTGGTATTCAGGGAAATGTATGGCAACATAAAGTTATTACTTTTTCTGGAACACAATTTAAAGGATATTTAGATGGTAACCAAATTGGCTCAAAAACTTATACTAGACCGTCATCTTCATTAGGTTCTTTTAATTTTGGAACTACAAATATTACAGCAGATAAACCTGATTGTGATATAGGTGCTATAAGAATGTATGATAGAGCTCTTACAGCCTCAGAAGTAGGACAAAATTTTAGAGCTGGTAATTATTTCAATTATTCATCTATAATTACATCTAAACACGAGGCGACTGAAGGAAATTTATATACAAGCTCAGGTAGTCAATATACTTATATGCAGGTTAATTTAAATGCAAATGAATATAGTGGAAGTGGTAATAGTTGGCAAGATTCTAGTGGTCTTGGTAGAAATGCAACTATTAATGCAGCTACTTATGTTGATGATAATAACTCTGATTATTTTGATTTTGCGGGTAACACTAGTGATCCAGTTTCTATAAGCAACTTTAGTGGATTAAATTCATCAGCAAGAACTTGGGAATTTTGGGTTTGGTTTGATACTGATGCAACTAATTATTTTGGTGGAATGTGGGGAACTAATAGTGATAATAGCACTAAAATGGCAATTTTTAGAATGAAAGACAGTAATAATGCTATTAGAGCTTCAGTATATGATGGTACTGGTTCAGCTGTTGAACCCACAACAGCTAATAATGTAGTAAAAACAAATGAATGGAATCATATAGTATTTACAAGTGATAACAGTGATAATAGTTTTGAAATATATGTAAATGGGGTTGAAAAATATTCAAGTACATTAAGTTTTGATATCAATACCTCATCAACAGAAGATTTTATTATTGGAGCTGGGGGTAGTTATTCATCTAATAGATTAGACGGTAGAGTTGCACAATTTAGATATTATAATACAGCATTGTCTGCTTCAGAAGTAATGACAAATTATAATGCTTCTAGAGAAATATATAAAAATCCTACCGTATTAACTGATTTGAGGCCTACAAACTATTCATCGGGAACAACGTGGAATGATTCTAGCAATCAAGGTAACAATGCAACATTAAATAACTTTGGTAGCACTGTTACTTCTTATTATGATAAAGAAATTGGTAATTTTTTTGATTTAGAGAGTAATGATTATTTTTCAACAAGTATTACTAAAAACTGGGCTTCTATACCTTTTTCTGTAGAAATGTGGTTTAATACAGATTCAAGAAACGGCGAATATTTATGGGGATTTAATGACACAGTTGGTAATGGAGTAGGTGCTTCTATTAGAGGTTCTGGTAATAGTTATCATTTACAATTTCTTGGATCTGGACTTATTGTAAGCGCTGGGGTTGTTCAAACAAACCAGTGGTATCATCTAGTTTTTACTTCTGATGGAGCAACTAAAAAAGCATATTTAAATGGTTCATTTGTAGATAGCGGTACAACAACTATTAACAGTGCGGCAAATGGTAAAGCATTTATATTTGGTAGATATGGAACTGCTAATGCAGGTTATTATAATGGTAAAATGGGTCATGTTAGGTTATATGAAGGTGAATTGTCAGATGCACAAGTAGCACAAAACTATTTAGCTACAAAAAATAAATATCCTAATGGTATAAATGGAGATATACAAGGAGCAACATTTCAAAGTAGTGCTACTCCTTTTCATTTTGACTTTAATGGTTCTACAAATTATATAGATGTTCCTCTTACGACATTAGGGGATGGAGATTTTACAATAACTATGTATATCAAATTTGATGATTTGTCACCACAAAGATATATTTTCACTAAATATATAAGTAGTCCCCCCGGTGCTTATGGTATGCTTGTGCAAAGTCAAGCATCAAGGAGTGATGTATTATGGCAAATGTTTGACACAGGTAATGGTACTCCAATAGGTATATATTCATCAACAAGTTTATCGACAGGTACTTATTATCATTTTGCATTTGTTTATGTTAAAGAAACTTCGGCTACAATTTATTTAAATGGTTCATCAGATGGTACTACTTCTTACGCAACAAGCAATCCTTTTGCACAAAATAGCGACCCAATTAGATTTGGAAGATACGGAGGTGGAACTAATTCACATGATGGAGAAATAGGGCAAATAAAAATATTTGAAAAGGCGTTATCAGCATCAGAAGTTTTGGATGAATATAATGCAACCAAGTCAATTTATATACCATAATGAACAATTATATTAGAAAAATTTCTATTGGATCAGATTACAAAAATGCTATGCATTATGTGGTTGATCAAGATGTTATGGGTGGTTTGTGGAAGATTCACGCTGTATCTCAAGATGAAGAAGGGTACCACTTGTGGATTCAGAAAAATGAAGAAATTAAGAAATGGAAATTTTTTAGTATAAATACTCCAATTACAATAGAATATAATGTTAACTTTTAAGCCTACAAAATCTTTTTTAGTAAAACCAAAAAACAATCAAGAATACATTAGAGAAAAAAATGGTGTTGTAATCACCTCTTCCATTGAGAATGCTAAAGATGTAAATCGTTTTGGTATCATACAAAAAACACCATTGTTTTATACAGGTGATTTAGAGGAAGAAGATGAGGTTGTTTTACACCATAATGTTTTTCGTTCATACTTTGATATAAAAGGTAATGAAAGAAAGAGCAACGAGTATTTCAAAGATAATTTGTATCTTGTATCATCTAATAAAATTTATCTTGTTAAAAAAAATAATAACTGGGTTAGCTTTGATGATTATTGTTTTGTCTCTCCGAAAGACGAGGAGAATATGGCAGTTTCGTTAGGAGCATATGAACTGCATAAAGGAACTGTAAAATATACAAATAATAATTTAATTAGTCAGGGGCTGACAGATGGTATGGAAATAGGATATACAAAAGACAGTGAATATAAGTTTGAAGTAGACGGTGAAATTTTGTATAGGATGAGAAGAAAAGATATATGCGTTGAATTTAGTTGAATGGGAAAATCATTAAACAGAAGAGGCAAATATAGTCACTGTACTCGTGCACAAAAAAAAGGAAGAAATAAACCAGCAAAAAAAATTAAATAATGGCAGATACTTTTTTAAAAAATAATTTATCTATAGTTATATCTTTTATAGCGGCTGTTTTTGCAGCGGGTTCTATATTTTCAGAGTTTACAGCGCTTAAAGACGAGTTACATTTAGTTCATGAAAGACTAGATGAGAAAGTTTTTGTTATAGAAAAAATTGAAAATAGATTAATAGAGTTGGAGAAAAAAATAGAATACGAAAGAGGATTATTAGATGCAAAAAATAAAATCAAATAAAATGAAAACATATTGGATAACCACAACAACTTGGGGTGAGTATAGAATTCAATACACCTTAAATAATGAGGAGCACTAAAGAAACTATACTTCGAGTAATAAAGGCAGGAGAAAAAGCTGTCGAAGAGCTTATTAAAGTTGCACATGATGAAATAATTACTGATGATCCATCAGAAGATTTAGCGGCAGATAGATTGAAAAACGCAGCTGCTACAAAAAAACTTGCAATATTTGATGCTTTTGAAATATTGAGTAGGATAGAAGTAGAAAAAGAAAAATTAGAAAATGGAGAGTCAGCAGATTCTAAAAAAGAAGAAACCTTCAAAGGTTTTGCTGAATCGAGAGGCAGAAAGTCTTAGTCTTTTTACTGTCATAGGTATTATATCTGAGGCAGAAAAAAATAAGAAAAACAAAAACTCATCTTGGGATTATGGATATAATCCTGATTATGATATAGTCGTAATATCTAAAAACGGAAAGATTGGTGATATAATCAATATAAATGGATTAAAAATAGCTTTACCTTTGCAACCAAAAAAGGTTGAATCTAGAAGCAAAAAAACGTCAGAGCAGTATTGGGAAGCAAAAGAATACCCAAGAGAGTTATTTAAAATCAAAACAGTTTTTCAGTGGAATGAATACTCGTCTGCATTCAAAGAGTCATGGGTTGATTACATTGAACAGGAATTTGAAAGAAGAGAAAATGGTTATTGGTTTAAAAACAACGGTGTTAATACTTATATTACTGGCTCTCATTACATGTACTTGCAATGGACCAAGATTGATGTTGGGCTCCCAGAGTTCAGGGAATCGAATAGAATATTTTTTATTTACTGGGAAGCGTGTAAAGCCGACAACAGGTCTTACGGAATGTGCTATCTTAAAAACAGAAGGTCAGGCTTCTCTTTTATGTCTTCAGCAGAATCCGTTGCTCAAGCAACAATTACTTCAGATGCACGGTTTGGGATATTGTCCAAATCTGGAGCTGATGCCAAAAAGATGTTTACAGACAAGGTTGTACCAATATCTACAAACTACCCCTTTTTCTTCAAACCAATTCAAGATGGAATGGATAGGCCTAAAACAGAACTTGCCTACAGGGTGCCAGCCTCAAAGCTTACAAGAAAAAACATTGAACAAAAGCAAACAGATGAGTTGGCAGGACTCGATACCACAATTGACTGGAAAAATACTGGAGACAACTCCTATGATGGGGAAAAACTTAGACTCCTTGTACATGATGAATCTGGGAAGTGGGAGCGTCCAGATAATATCCTCAACAGTTGGCGTGTCACTAAAACTTGTTTACGACTAGGAAGAAGAGTTATAGGAAAATGTATGATGGGATCTACATCTAATTCTTTAGATAAAGGTGGTTCAAATTTTAAAAAATTGTTTTATGATTCAAATCCTTTAGAAAGAAACGCAAATGGTCAAACAAAAACAGGATTGTATAACCTATTCATTCCCATGGAATGGAACATGGAAGGGTTTTTAGATAAGTACGGTCATCCTGTTTTCAGAACTCCAGAGACCCCAGTTGTTGATATTCATGGAGAATACGTTTATCAAGGAGTTTTAGATTATTGGGAAAATGAAGTAGAATCTTTGAAAAGAGATCCTGATGCTTTGAATGAATTTTACAGGCAATTTCCAAGGTCAGAGAACCATGCTTTTAGAGATGAGTCCAAAAATAGTTTATTTAATTTGCAAAAAATATACGAGCAAATAGATTATAATGACACAAACGGAACATATAGTTATGTTGATAGAGGAGATTTTCATTGGGAAAATGGAGAAAGAGGAACAAATGTTGTGTGGACTCCAACAAGAAATGGGAAATTTTACGTAACTTGGATACCTCCTAAAGAATTAAGAAACAATGTACGTCGAGACAGTAACAAATATTATCCACTTAATGTTCATATTGGCTCTTTTGGTTGTGATAGTTACGACATTTCTGGAGTAGTTGGAGGTAGTGGTTCTAAAGGAGCTCTGCATGGTTTGACAAAAGTAAATTTTGACAATGCACCATCAGAGTTGTTTTTTTTAGAATACATAGCAAGACCTCAAACAGCAGAATTGTTTTATGAAGATGTTTTGATGGCTTGTCATTTTTACGGCATGCCAATATTAGTTGAAAATAACAAACCTAGATTGTTATATTATTTAAAAAATAGAGGTTATAGAGCATTTGCTATGAATCGTCCTGATAAATTAAAGAATGATTTATCAAAATCAGAAAAAGAATTAGGTGGAATACCATCATCACAGCCAGTAATTTCTGTTCATGCAGAAGCAATTGAAGCTTACATTGAAAGAAATGTTGGTGTAGATGCTATAGGAACGTACAGAGAAATGGGAGATATAGGTAAAAAAATGTATTTTATGAGAACCCTTAAAGATTGGTCAAACTATAATATATTTAATAGAACGAAGTTTGATGCAACAATAAGTTCTGGTTTAGCTATAATGGCAAATCAGAGATACATAACTAAGCCTGAGAAAAAGCGTAGCAAAATAAGTGTTAACTTTGCAAAGTACGACAACTCAGGTCTGAATAGCGAAATTATAAAATAGCAATATGCTAAACGACGATTTTAAAATTGCCAATATATCCTTTCCAGATCAGTTAGCTTCTGACTCTGTCAAAAAGACAAAGGAATATGGGCTATCTGTAGGTAAGGCTATAGAATCAGAGTGGTTTAGAAAAGACAATGGCGCTGCTCGTTTTTACAACAACAGAGATAATTTTCATAAACTAAGGCAATATGCTAGAGGTGAGCAATCTGTTCAAAAGTATAAAAACGAATTAGCAATAAATGGAGACACGTCATATCTTAATTTAGACTGGACTCCTGTCCCTATAGTTCCAAAATTTGTAGATGTAGTAGTAAATGGTATGTCAAACAGGTTGTTTGATATTAAAGTTGAGGCTATAGATGATGTAGCAAGATCAAGAAGAGACAATTATAAGAACACTATTGAAAAAGACATGTTGGCTAGAGAGTCTCTTGAATTTTTACAACAAGCTAGTGGAGATAATCTTTTTTCAACAGACCAAGCAACTTTGCCAGATTCTGATGAAGAACTTGAATTGCATATGGAATTATCATACAAGCAAAAGATAGAAGTAGCAGAAGAAAAAGCTTTACAAGCAATATTAGATGTTAATGATTATGAATTAATTAAAAGACAGATAGATGAAGATGCAACGGTCTTAGGATTATCAGCTGTAAAACACTCTTTTAATACTCACGATGGAATTAAAATTGAATATGTAGATCCAACTCAAATGGTTCATTCTCCAACTGAAGATCCAAATTTTTCTGATTGTTATTACTTTGGAGAAGTAAAAAATGTAAACATTACAGAACTTAAAAAAATAAATCCCTCTTTGACTCAAGAAGAAATAAAAGACATATCTAAACTTAGCGCAAAGTTTGATGCTTATCAAGGAATTAGAGGTGGTTATAAAACAGATAATTTTGATTCAAACACAGCAACTCTACTTTATTTCTGTTATAAAACTGATAAAAATATTATTTACAAAATAAAAGAAAATAATAATGGTGGAAAAAGAGCTATAAGAAAAGATGAAAATTTTAATCCACCAAAAACAGAAGCTGCAAGATTTGAAAAAAGATCAAAAAGAATTGACGTATGGTATGAGGGAGTTATTGTTTTAGGTACAAATACAGTATTAAAATGGGATTTAATGAAAAATATGGTTCGTCCAAAGTCAGGAATACAAAAAGTTTTGGCGCCATATGTTTTAAGTGCACCTAAAATGTACAGAGGACAAATAGATTCTTTAGTAAAAAGAATGATTCCATTTGCAGACCAAATACAATTGACACATTTAAAACTGCAACAGGTAATTTCTAAAATGATTCCAGATGGAGTTTACTTAGATTTAGATGGCATAGCTAGTGTTGATTTAGGTAATGGAGCAATGTATAATCCTAATGAAGCTTTGAATATGTATTTTCAAACAGGAAGCGTTGTTGGTCGTAGTTTTACAGAAGATGGTGAATTTAATAATGCTAAGATACCTGTTCAAGAATTAACTAGCTCAGGGTCTAATGCAAAAATCAGTTCTTTGATAGGAATGTATAACCATTACATAGCTATGATTAGAGATGTAACTGGTATAAATGAAGCTAGAGATGGATCTATGCCAGACTCAAAAACTTTAGTAGGAGTCCAAAAATTAGCTGCTTTAAATTCAAATACAGCTACTCGTCATGTTTTAGATTCAGGATTAAGATTGACAAAAAGATTAATAGATTGTGTGGCTTACAGGTTTTCAGATATGCTGGAATATACCGATATGAGAGAATCATTAATGAATATGATTGGATCAAAATCAGTTGCTATAATTGATGATATAAAAGACATACATCTGCATGATTTTGGAATTGAAATTGAATTACACCCAGACGAAGAAGAAAGAGGTATGCTAGAGCAGAGTATTCAATTAGCTTTATCAAAACAAATGATTGATTTGAATGATGCTATTGACATAAGAAACATAAGAAATATAAAACTTTCTAATGCTTTACTTAAAATCAGAAAAGATAAAAAAGAGATTTTAGATTTGAAAAAGAAAGAAGCAAATATAAAAATGCAAACAGAATCAAATGTAAAATCTTCTGAAGCAGCTTCTGCAAATCAAATAAAAGAAATGCAGTTTAAAATGCAGTCAGAATTAGAGATGGAAAAACAAAAAGCTATGCTTGAAATACAAAGAATGACAAAACAAGCAGAGTTAGACATGATGCTTCAAAAACAAAAGCTAGAAATGTCAATGATGTCGAAACAAACAGAATTAGCACAGCTTTCTAGTAGAGAAAAAAATAGAGAGGATAGAAAAGACCAGAGAGTTGATCAGCAAAGTGAAAACCAATCAAAGCTGATTGAGCAAAGAAAAGGAAATAAACCACAGCAAGAATTTAGCAATAATACACAAGGAATAGTAGATCAATTACTTAGCTAAAATGTATTATAAAAATGTATATTTTTGTTTAATAAATTTAATTTAATAAAATGGCGGATATAAAAGTAAAAGTTCTGGATGAAGACGCACCAGAAGTAAAAGTAAAATCTGAAGCTCCACAAGAAGAGGAGGTTAAGGTTGAAGAAAAAACACAGGATTCTGTAGAGGAAACTCAAAAGGAGCCTGAAAAAGAGCAGGTTGAAGAAGTGAAAGGTTCTGAAGAAAAAAAAGAAGAACCTGAAGTTGAAGCACCTGTTGTGAAAGATGAGGTTCGTGAAGAGCCTCAAAAAGATGTTCTTTCAAATAGTGAAGAAAAACAAGTTGAGCTTCCAGAAGACGTAAAGTCTTTTTTAAAATTTAAAGAAGAGACTGGGCGAGGGATGGATGACTATGTCAAGTTAAATGTAAATTACGACGAAATGAATGAATCAGATTTATTACGTCAATACATAAAAGAAGACAAACCTCATTTTGATGAAGAAGATATTTCGTTTTATATAGAAAGTAATTTTATTTCTAAAGATGATGATGACGATAATATTGCCAGAAAGAAAAAGCTTGATTTGAAAGAGACTATATACAAAGCTAAAAAGCATTTTAATAGCTTGAAGGATAATTACTATACTCCTGTTGAGTCAACAGAGGAAGTACCCGAAAAATATAAAAAAGCTTTTAGTTTTTATAGTGAATATCAGAAGGACCAGGAGAAGCAGGATATTTTAACTAAAAAAAGGGGACAATATTTTGTTGAGCAGACCGACAAGTTGTACAATCAGATCGAAGGTTTCGAGTTTGACTTAGGTGACAGCAAACAAGTTTACAAGATAAACGACAAGGATTCTGCAAAAAAACAAACTGCTAGCCTCACTAAGTTCGTCAATAAATTTTTAGATAACGACGGATATATAAAAGACACTGCTGGTTATCATCGTGCAATGACGATAGCTTCTCAACCTGATCAGTTCGCCAAGTATTTTTATGAGCTTGGAAAAGCGAGTGCAGTCGATGGGATTGTTAAAGAAACAAAAAACATCGATATGACCGTAAAAGCAAATACAGGGCAAACAGATGACGGTAGAACTAAGTTTAGAGTCGTGGACAGTGGTTCTGGATCTTCTTTAAGAGTTAAAAAAAGAAATTAGAAACCTTTAAAAAATTATTATTATGAGTGTAACAATGTCACCAACGCCAGCTAATGTACCCATTACGCCAGCGCCGACAAAGTCGACATTATCGACTAACTACATCACTAGCTTTGACTTTTTAAGTCAATATCTACCTGATGTTTATGAAAAAGAATTCGAAAGGTATGGAAATAGATCTATTGCGTCTTTTTTAAGACTAGTAGGAGCTGAAATACCTTCTAACTCTGACCTTATCAAATGGACAGAGCAAGGACGTTTGCATACAATCGTTAAGAGTGCTACAAGAAGTGGAGAAGTTATTACTTCAAATAGCCACCCTTTTAGATTGAATCAAACTGTAATCATTTCTGATGGTACTAACACTGCCAAAGCTTTAATTACTTCTGTAAACGCTAACGGAAACGCATTTACTGTTTCTGCTTACGGTGCAGCTAATTTAACTGCTGCAGGAATGACTGGAACAACTGGACTTACTATATTCGTGTATGGTTCTGAATTTAAAAAAGGAACTAACGGAATGGAAGGAAGTTTAGAAGCTAACCCTGTTATCTTCGAAAACAACCCTATTATAATCAAGGACAAGTATGAAGTTGCTGGTTCTGATTTAGCACAAGTGGGTTGGATTGAAGTTACTACAGAAAATGGAGCTACTGGATATCTATGGTATTTATAATCTGAGCATGAAACAAGACTACGTTTTGAAGACTACTTAGAGACTGCTATGGTAGAAGGTGAGCCTGCTGCATCTGGATCAGCTGCTGCTACTGCTGGTTTCAATGGTACAAAAGGTTTATTCCATGAAGTTGAAAATAGAGGAAACGTTGCTACAGGTTCTATTGCTGCAAAAACAGACGTAGAAGCTATTGTAAAAGTTTTAGATAAGCAAGGTGCAATTCAAGAAAACGTTATTTTCTCTGCTAGAGATAAGTCTTTCGAAATAGACAATATGCTAGCAGCTCAGAATAACTTTGGTTCTTCAGGAGCATCTTTCGGTTTGTTTGACAATGATAAAGATATGGCTTTAAATCTAGGATTCTCTGGATTTAATATTGGTTATGATTTTTATAAAACTGACTGGAAATATCTAAACGATGCTACAACTAGAGGAGCAATCGGTGATATCGATGGTATCGTAGTTCCTGCTGGTACTACAACTGTTTATGATCAAGTACTTGGTAAAAACGCTAAAAGACCTTTCTTACACGTACGTTTTAGAAAGAGTGAAGCTGAAGACAGAAAGTACAAGACTTGGGTAGTTGGTTCTGCTGGCGGAGCTGGAATGAGTAGCGACCTAGACGCAATGCAAGTTCACTTCTTAAGTGAAAGAGCACTATGTGTTATGGGAGCGAATAACTTCGTTATCATGAAGTAATTTGTATTAAGAGGGGGTATTGCCAAGCATGTAAACGCCCTGCTAACGCCCCCTCTTTTTTTTAATCTAATAAAATTTAAATAAAATGCCTACAACAAAAACAGCACGAACTAGTGCGAAAAAAAAAGACTCATGGGTGGTCAAAGAAAGACGTTACATTTTAAAAGGTAACAAAAGCCCAATATCATATTTACTTAGATCTTCTCATCATCCTAATAAACCTTTACAGTATTTTGATGGAGAAAATTATCGTCCTTTACGATATGCATCAAATTCAACTACGCCTTTTATGGATGAGCAAGATGGGTATGTAATATCACAAGCGATAGAATTTGAAAATGGAGAGCTTATTGTACCAGCAGCAAATGTGAATTTGCAGAAATTTTTAAGTAATCTTCATCCTGATAAAGATAAGGTTTATGAAGAGTGGGATCCAAATAGAGATGCGAAAGAAGAATTGGAAGCTGAAGAGTACGCTTTGGATGCTCAAGTCACAGCAAGAGATATGCCTATAGAAGAGTTAGAGGCAATTGGTAGAATAGTTTTTAGGTCTGATGTAAACAAAATGACATCTGCAGAATTAAAAAGAGATATGCTTTTGTTTGCAAAAGATAATCCAAAAGAGTTTATTGATTATGCAAATGATCCAGATATAAAACTCAGAAACTTGGCTATACGTTCTATAGATTCAGGAGTGTTAGCAATAAAAGATGATAATAGAACTGTTGTTTGGAACGACAAAACTCAACAAACTGTTCTTACTGTGAAGTTTGGCGAAAATCCCATAGGAGAATTATCGGCATATTTCAAGACAGATGAGGGCATGGATTTGATGGAAGCTATAGTTAAGAAGCTATAAATACTTTCTCCCTCTTTGAAAGCCCCTCACATGAGGGGTTTCTTTTTTTCGTAAATTTGTTAAAAATTGAGTAATGATTAATAGCGTAAGAAATACCGTACTATCAATTATAGATAAAGATAACAGCGGTTTCATATCGCCTCTCGAATTTAACCTTTACGCTAAAGCTGCGCAATTAGAAATATATCAAGAATATTTTGATAATCACAGAAAAGCAGTTGTAGCAAAAAATCAAAGAAGAGGATCAAAAGGGGCGTTTGATGAAATCAAAGATATCAGACATAAACTTGACATCTTTACTACGAAAGTTGATCAATTACCAATAGTAAGCGGAACTACAAATAGATACACTTTGCCTACAAATCTATATATGATAGATAGTGTTTTGTGTGATAACGATTTAGCTGAAGAGGTAAATAAAACTGAGTTTTACTATTTAAAACAAGCGAATTTAGCATCTCCATCTGATAAATACAAAGTATATACTCGATTTGGAAATGAACTAGAAGTTTCACCTGATCTTGCTTCAGGAAAATATTTATGTTTAGTTTATCATAGAACTCCACTTGATCCAAAATGGACTTATCTCACAACAGCTGCAGGCGATCCAATTTATAACGCTAGTGCAACAGATCATCAAGATTTTGAATTACATCCAGAAGAAGAAACACAATTAATTGTAAAAATATTAAGATATGCTGGTGTCAGTATTAGGGCAGAAGATGTGGTTAACACAGCAGAAAACCAAGATGTAAAAGAATTTGAAAAAGAAAATTTAACATAGATATATGGCTACCTCTCAACAGTATTATCAAGATTCAACTAAACATGGACAATATCAGTTTGTAAATCTTACAGATGTGATAAACAATTTTATGTTGATGTATGTAGGTGATGAAAAAATTATAAATGATATTCCTAGATATCAAGTGGTGCACCATGCAAAAAGAGCTATACAAGAATTAAATTACAATGCTCTTAAAGAGACTGTACAAATGGAGATAGAGTTAGGGTCTAATTTAAAAATAATTATGCCAGAGGATTTTGTACAATTAGTAAGAGTTTCTTTTATAGATGAATTCGGAAGATTGTATCCTATGACAGAAAATCCACACAACGCTTTACCAAAAGCATTTTTACAGGATGATAATGCAGACTTTACTTTTGATAGCGATGGGGCATTACAACAAGGAACAAGCCTATCTGAAGCAAGGATGGCTTTAAATCCAACAAAACAAAAAGATATAGATTCTTTAGAAGATGAGCATTCAGGTGGTAGATATGGTATGGAAACAGGACTTGCTAATAAAAATGGAAGGTATTTGATAGATAAAAAATCAGGAGTGATAAAATTTAGTTCTGATCTACAAGATGGAGATATTATTGTTTTAGAATATATTTCAGATGGTTTATTCGGATCGACAGACACAACAATTAAAATTAACAAACTTGCAGAGGATTATATTTATGCATATCTTCAAGCTTCTATATTAGAAACTAAGTTCGGTGTTCAAGAGTATATTGTTAGAAGAACTCAAAAATCAGCATCAGCAAAATTAAAAAATGCTAAAATCAGGTTGATGAACATTAATATGGATAATTTAGTACAGCGTTTAAAAGGCAAGAATAAGTGGATTAAATAATGAAGATAAAAAACATCTTCCTTTCTGGCCGTATGAATAAAGATACGGATGAGCGTTTATTAAAAAAGGATGAATATATTCATGCCGAAAATATAAACGTAGCTAATGCTATTGATAGCGATACAGGAGTTGTAAAAAATACACCAAGAAATTTTTTAGCTTATCCTACCGCTCTATCTTTTCATGGAGGAAATCCTGTGACAATAGGGTCTGTAGCTGATGATTCATCTCACAAAATATATTGGTTTGTTGCAACAGATACTTGTTCCTATATATGCGAGTATAGTAGGACAGAAGAAAGCGCGTCTATAATATTAGAGGATACTAGAACAGGTAATGATAGAGTTTTAAAATTTGACAAGAACAGATATATTCATAGCGCTAAAATAATTATTGATACAGAAAACGAAAGAAAGTTTTTAGTTTGGACAGACGGAAAAAATCCACCAAGAAAAATAAACATAGATAGAGCAAAAACGTATGGGGCTAATAATTTTATAGAACAAGACATTTCTGTCATAAAAGCTCCACCGATATATAGCCCAATAGCTAGGTTAAGCAATTCTCAAACTTTAAAAGAGAATTACATAAAAGATAAATTTATTCAATTTTGCTATAGATATAAATATCTAGATGGAGAGTTTAGCGCTCTCAGTCCTTTTAGCAACTATTCATTTTTAGCAAAAGAGTTTTTCTATGATTATGAGCAAGCTACTAATGAATCAATGGAAAATGCTTTTAATGAGATTTTGGTTACATTTAAAACAGGAGATTCTAGAGTCACAGATATTGAGCTTGTATATAGAGAGTCAAAATCCACAACATTATATGTTGTAGAAAAGTTTAATAAAGAATTACTTGAACTTGGTAATGATGAGGACTATACATTTAAATTTTCAAGTCCAAAGGTAAGCACAGTTTTAGCTTCAGACGAATCAACAAGATTATATGATAATGTTCCATTGAAAGCAGAAACTATGGATGTTATTGGTAATAGGTTGGTATATGGAAATTATACAGAAAACTATAACCTTTATCATTTTGGAAATGAAAAAATAAAATTTGATTTTACCGTTAATAAAGTTTCATATCCAATACAAACAGGAGTAGCTCAACGTAGTATAAAAAGTAATAGAAACTACGAAGTGGGTTTGGTTTATTTAGATGAGTATGGCAGAATGTCAACGGTTCAAACTTGCGAAGGAAATAACGTTCATGTTCCAGCAGAGGATTCTCAAAACAAAAACACTATTCAGTTAACAATAAATCATGTTGCACCTTATTGGGCAAAATATTATAGAGCTTTTGTTAAAGAAACTGAAACTACATATGATACAATTACACCAGTTATATTTCATGTAGATTCAGAATTTGTTTTTGTTAAAGTAGAAAAATCGGATGTAGATAAATTTAAAGAAGGAGACTTTTTGGTTGTGAAATCAGATACATCAGGGATTTTAGACAGGTATGTTGAAACAAAAATTGTAGAGTTTGCACAAAAAGAAAGAAACTTTTTAGATACAACAAATTCAATAGCAATATTACAAGAAGAGGGAACATATATAAAACTAAAGCCAACAAAATTCTCTATAAACGATAGTAATTTTGATAAATTGTTTTGGGAATATCACGACCACACTGGTAATAAATCTAGAGATAGGATCGACAATGATAACACTGTAAATTATTTTGAAGGGCCTAATTTTTATGCAACGGCAGCTTTGAGTCAAAATGATTTAATTGTTTCAGGAGCTCCATCAGGAGTTACAGAAGATCAGAGATTTGAAGTGGTAGTTCAGTCGACTACAGGAAGCGCCGATACTTTTAAATGGAGAGTTCATGATCCAACAGGAACAACACAGTATACTGAAAATGTTACTATGACAACTAGCGCACAAGCTTTGAGTGGTGGTTTATCAGTTCATTTTAGCTCAACCACAGGGCATACAGTTGGAGATAAATGGTTTGTGAATGGTAGGACAAGTTTTTCTTTTTCTGAAAACTCTGGAACTCAAATGATATATAGAGGGTATCCTGAAAACGAACTTATTGGCGTGGGATCGGTCTTGAGAATATATTATCAAGAATATAAAGGAAGTAGTGCTGGAGGAGGTATTATAACTCATAATGCGAGTTACACAGCAAGTAAAGATTATCCAAATATCGAAGAATTTTGGCATGAAGTGATAAAAGATGAAATGACTCTTGATATTGCAGAAGCAAAAATAAAATGGAGAAGAGGTGTGCCGAAAACATCAATTAGTGGAAATAGAGAAATGTATAGTACTGGTCTGACAATAACTAATAATGTAAATCATGCATTATATATGATTATTGATTCTGAGCTCAGACAAACCAGTGATTTTGGAAGGCAATGTTTTTCTGAAGGCTCTTGGAGTTTTGTTACAAGAAAAACAAACGGATCTATATTAGTTTTTGAAACCAAGCCAGAAGTTTTAAATGATAATATTTATTATGAAATAGGTCAAACATATAACATAGACAAAGAGGGTTTTCATCAAGGATCAGACACAGATCAATCACAAGACGAAGAGCAATCTGCTTTAGTGACTATAGATTGGTTTAATTGTTTTTCTTGGGGTAATGGCGTTGAAAGTTTTAAGCACAAAGACAGCCTTCTAGGAAACAAAATGTTGACAAATGCTAGAGCATTAACAAATTATTCTGGATATAGAGAAAATAAAAGAGTTGCGGCGTTGACCTATAGTGGTGTTTATAATCAAAGTACAAATTACAATGCATTAAATGAATTTAACTTATCACTTATAAACTACAGAGATATAGATGATCAGTTTGGAAAAATAATGAAAATAGAGTCAAGGGACACGGATTTGATTGTTTTTCAAGAAAATAAAATATCTAAAATATTATTTGGTAAATCAGTTTTAGCAACACAGGATGGTGGGGGAGAAGTAGTGCAGTCAGAGAAAGTTTTAGGATCACAGGTTGCATTTTTAGGTGAATACGGAATATCAAGTTCAGCATCATCATTAGCAAAATGGTTTAATGATATTTATTTTGCAGATGAAAGAAGGGGTACTGTAATGAGGCTTGGTAGTAATGGGCTAGAAGAAATATCTAGGTATGGAATGAGGGATTGGTTTAGAGAAAACATAAGATCAAGAAATCATAAAAAGCTTATTGGTGGTTACGATCCTCATAATAATAACTACATATTGTCAATAAAAGATCCTATTATAGAATGGAGAGAAGATGATTATTATTGTGCAAAAGGATCAAAAGATTGGAGGCCAGACAAATATTATTGTAAGCAAGATTTAGTGCCAATACCTGTTCCAGTACCAGTAGCCCCAACATTTACATGTACTACTGCTTTATTTAATGTGGCAGATGGTACAACTGGAGATACTATTGCAATAGGAACAGATGCTACTGTATCGGTAGGAACTTTAAACAGTGTTAGTCCTGCAACATATCAGTCTGGATCAACTACTTATACAGCGAATATTACAGTGCCAGCAGGATATTCAAACTCTGGGTCAGCAATAACTATATGTACAGACACAGCAACAGGAGTTGCAGCACCAACACCAGTACCAGTAGCAGCACCAGTTGCTCCAACACCACCACCAGTACCAGTTGCTTGTAGTGAATGTCCAGGAGATATAAATTCTATATCAGATTTTAATGCTACTGTAGGAGATACGGGAACAATATCTATGACTGGAACTAATGTTTCATTTAGTAGTGTCCATGTATTCCAGTCAAGTTTAATCAGCGCTAGTGTTTCAGGATCTACGTTAAGTTGGTCTGCTACAGCAGCTGGTACAGCTCAACTTAGAGTCATTGCTAATAATACATCTGGACAAGGAGGAGCAGGAGGTTGTTGTCAAGAAACAGAAGATTTCTTTGTAACTATAGCTGCTGCACCTGTACCAACAGCGCCAGCAGCAACTTGTAGTGATGCTGGATTTACTGTAAGTAATGGAACAACAGGAGCAACTGTTTCAGGATCTGTAAATAGTGGATTTACATTAAATAGTATATCTCCAAGCACTTACACTGCTGGATCTGCAACATATACTGCAAGCATTACAGTTAATAGTGCTTCATATTCAAACAATGGAAGTCAACTTTCACCTTCATGTACTGCGACTGCAACTGGTTCTGCGCCACCAACACCAACAGCGCCATCATGTATAAATTATGAGATTTCAAATCAAGGAGGTTATGGAAGTAATTCAATAACATATCAACCGTGTGGTTCTACATCTTATACAACAAACACTATTCCTTATGGAGATAGTTTTGACAGGTGTATTAATGCTGGACCGAGTGGAATATCTTCTGTAGGAAGCAATTTGACTTTAACTAACAATGGAACTTGTACGTGATAAATAATTAAATTTGCAATATGGCAAACACAGGAGAAGTAGTTGTAACACAATTAAGGATGTATGTAGATGGAAATGCTACAAAAACAGTCAAAAGAAATGCGGCTGGAGACGCTAATTATATTCCACCATTTCTAGATCCAGACACTTGTTTTGTTAATGGAACTGCTGTGACACCATCACCAGTGCCTGTTGCACCAACACCTCCAACACCTGTAGGCCCACAAAATCCCACACCAACTCAGTGTTTTTATGAACAAATAAATGTTTCTGCAACAACACAAGCGGACACAAATACAGCTTGTGCGGATACAAATCTTACACAAACAATAAGACATGATTCCACAGCGGCATTATTCCCTAATATCGGAACAATAGTATGGACGGATTGTGGAACTACTACTATTGCTGATGGTTATTATAAGGTAAATGGAACTACAAAAGTTTTCAGAACTAGTAATGGTAAAATAATAACTGTAAACAGTTGTGTTGCTGCACCAAACATGCCTTGTACAGGGAATAATACAGATATATTTTTATCAGCAGGTCAATCAGCATTAGGTGATTTTTGTGGAAGCGGACAATCTGTTAACAACACGCATCTTTTTGTTGGAGGGTCCTTATCAGATGGTGTTGGAAAATATATTTGCAAGAATGGTCAACCTATAAATGGACAAAATAAATTTTATATTGTATCTTTAAACCCATATACAGCTAATACATCACAAAATCCTTTTGCATATTATAAGATAGATAGCAGTGGTAAAGTTGTTCAGCATGCAAGTTATGATTGTAGTACAGGAACAGGTTCAGGTGGTGGAGAGCTAGTATAAATGAATTTAAATTTAATAAAATGTTGCAAATAATCGAATCTTTTTTAAGTGACGAGCAATGCGATAGTCTAATAAAAATGATAGACGCTCATAATGTTCGTTCAAGCGTATCAGGAACAGGAAGTGATAGATCAGTTACTAATGATGAATTTAGAACTTCAAGCACCTGTAATTTATTTAAAGAAGACCCTTTAGTAGTAGAAGTTAAAGAAAAAATAGCTAACCTTATAGGATACCCAATAGAAATGGGTGAAGATTTACAAGGTCAGAAATATGAACCAGGGCAATTTTTTAAACCACATTATGATTTTTTTGAAGGTGATTCATATACAAATCACTGTTTAGCTTCTGGCAATAGGACTAAAACAGTCATGATTTATTTAAATGATGATTTTGAAGGTGGGGGAACAAACTTTCCAGATATAAAGAAACATATAAAAGCAAAAAAAGGATCAGTTTTAATCTGGGAAAACATGAAGAATGGAGAACTTCAAAAAGACATGATGCACGAGGGTGTAGAGGTGGAAAAGGGAACTAAATACATTGTTACTTCTTGGTGGAGAGAAAATATTTGGGATCCTTTTTTAGACGATAAATTATCAAAGGAGCACCACAAAACTAAAATAACAAAGGTTAGACCATTGAACTCAAAAACATTTAGTAGTTATGAGCAAATTCCTAGATTTTCTGAAAGAGGTTATGAAGTAATTAAGTTATCAGACAATTTGTGGAATAAAGTAAAAGAAATGTATGAGGAGGTAAAGCCTTTTGAAACAGAGGAGCATTTCCCAAATAAAAAAGGCGTTATACCATCACCAAATGAAGTTTCTAGTACCCTTATGGATTTAGGTAATGTTCATGAAAAAAGAGATGCATTTCATCAAGCGCTTAGACCAATACACGAGCAGTTTTGCGGAGTTAATTTAGAACCAACATTTATATATGGTATACGCTCTTATTTAAGGGGCGCTGGGCTTGTAAAACACAGAGACAGGATAGAGACACATCATATTTCAGGAATAATTATGGTTGATAAAGACTTGAAATGTGGGTGCGCAAATAAAGAATATGCAGATGATTGGCCTTTAGATATACAAGATCATAATGGTATATGGCAAAAAGTATTGTTAGAGCCTGGCGAAATGTTGTTATATGAATCTGCTACTTGTGAGCATGGAAGAGAAGAGTTGTTTACAGGCACATACTACAGAAATTTTTATGTTCATTACAAGTTGAAAGACTGGATTTATGAGCCAGCAAACTAAATATATTTCTTTTTCTCCTTGGTGGGCTGGTTGGAATAATCAAAGAAAGTCATATGAAACAGCAGCAGCAATATCAGTTATAACAGGTAGAAAATTAATTTTACCATACAAAGAATATTGTTGTTTTTTTAGTGATCATGAAAAAAAATCTACATTTTTAAATGCATGGAATATTTTAGATAAAAATGCTTTTACAAAAGAATTTGATTGTGTCGATTTTTTTGATGTACCAGAATATGAAAACTTAGGAAACAACACACATTATTTTTCTGGCATAGACAAAATAGCTAAATGTTTTTTGTTTCAAGATTACCCATATCAAGATTGGGGTTATAATAAAGATCCATCAAAAGATGAAGTTTTAGTTTATAATATTGAAAATAAAAAAGACTTTCAAAATTTTTGTGGAAACAGGCGTGTTTACGATTTAAATGTAGATAATAAATTTATACATTTTCCAAGAAACCTATTTTCTAATTTTTATTACCACGTGTATGGCCCAAATAAAGAAATTAGAAATTTAATTAAACAAAAGATTGGAAGAGGTATTGTTTTTAAAAAAGAATATTATGGTTTAGCAAAAAAAGCTTTGAATGGTTTAGGAAATTTTAATGCTATACACTTTAGGTCAGGAGATTTCAAAAATACACATACATCTGATACAACATATATGATACAAAATCTAAAACAGATGTTGGATGGAAGGATTCCTAAAGGGTGTAATTTATACATAGCAACTGATGAGGTTAATAAAGCTGTTTTTGATTGTTTGATGCCTGATTATAAAATATATTTTAGAGAAAGTTTTTATAATTTTTTAGATCAATATGAGGCGTTAGCATTAGACCATATTATACCAGCAAAAGCAGATATTTTTTTAGGCACAAAATGGAGTACATTTTCTGATGCAATTCATATTATGAGAGGTTTTTCTGGTAAAAAAGATTTTAGTAGACAAGGAATTAACTTTAATTTGCCTAAATTAGATTCTAATATATTGCCTTGGAATCAAGAGCAGTATCAATGGTGTAATTTATACGATATACATTGGAGAAATGAGTAAAAATATATTAATACTTGGAGGTGGAGGATTTATTGGAGGACACCTTGCAAAAAGATTAAAATCAGAAGGAAACTGGGTTAGGGTAGCAGACATAAAAAAAGAGCCATCTTTTTTCAAAAAAGAAGATATATGTGATCATTATGTAAGTTTGGATTTAAGAGAAGAAATTGATGTAGATGTGGCTTTTTCAGGAGAAGAATGGGATGAGGTTTATAATTTAGCTGCAGATATGGGTGGAGCCGGATATATATTTACAGGAGAAAATGATTCAGACATAATGATTAACTCTTTACGTATTAATTGTAATATCATTGACAATTTAAATAGTAGATGTAAAAGATTTTTTTATTCAAGTTCAGCTTGTATTTATCCTCAACAAAATCAAACCAATCCAAACAAAAACACTACAGAAGAATCAACGGCATACCCAGCCAATCCAGATTCAGAGTATGGTTGGGAAAAATTAATTAGTGAAAGGTTGTATTTAGCTGCAAAGCGTAATAAAAATATAACAATCAGAATAGCTCGTTATCATAATGTTTATGGACCATATGGTGCTTTTAATGATGGAAAAGAGAAAGCTCCTGCAGCTTTATGTAGAAAAGCGATAGAGGGGGATAATGAAATAGAAATTTGGGGTGATGGAAAACAAACAAGATCTTTTTTGTATATAGAGGATTGTGTAGATGCAACGATTAAATTTATGAGACAAGATAATTTTTGTGGTCCGATAAATATAGGCTCAGAACAAATGGTAACTATCAATGGATTAGCTTATGCAGTTATAAAAATATCTGGTAAAGATTTGAAAGTCAAGCATATAGATGGGCCTTTAGGGGTCAGAGGTAGAAATTCCCATAACAAATTGATTTATAAGCTTTTGAAGTGGAAACCAAAATACACTTTAATGGAAGGACTGAAACCAACCTATGAATGGATAAAAAAGCAGGTTTGTTAATTTAGTATCTTTGTAAAAAAGTAAACGATGTCATTAAGGACAGGTCAAAAAGTCGTCACAAAATTACGAAAATATATTAATGGGTATCCGACTACAGAAGTAAAAGATAATACTTCAGGAGAGGCGGATTATATAGCTCCGTATGTTGACGAGTCTTCTTGTCCTAAATATGAAATTGAAACAATTGTTACACCTACAGCTTCACCAGTAGGTAGTGAAGAAATTCCAGCACCAATAGGCGTTGTAGAAGAGCCGCCACCAGATCAAAGCACAGTTTGTACCCCATGTTTTACGAGAGATGTGTCTGAAAGGGAGTGTAAAACATATGAAATATCACATATTTATTTACAAAACCAACCTGGAATTGACCAAGCTTTTATGGAGGTTAGCTATTACTACAAGAATTGTGAAAATGGCCTTATAGTAGAAGGGGAGTTAAATCCTGGAGGTGTTGTGAATGTAAATAGTATGACAAGACCACAGACAGTTTTTGGACCAGGTATTAATGTTACAGAAGGTCAGGTAGTACAAGGTTTTAGCGATATTGACATTAACAAATATCACTATTTAGCTACAGGATGTTATGATTCAGATGATAGGTTTTTAAGGTCAGTCACTCAATTTAATGTAGGAGATGTTGTAAAAACAGCAAATAGCACTTGTTGTTGGGAAATAATGTCTATAGTCAGTCCAAGACCAGCAAACGAAATTATATTTAATTCAGCATCAGATAAATTTGCTAGTTGTACTGAATGCTGTGACATCAGCTCATCAGGAAGCACATATGGAGTTGAACCAACAAAAGCCGCTGTAATTACAGGATCAAACGCGTCTTTATCACATACACCTGGCTTCGGCATACCAGTTACAAAAGTCTTTCAAGTAACAGGGGGTGGATCAGTAGAGGTAAAATTTACCTTACAATTAACAACTGGTAATTACATAAATGCAGCGGCTAGGGTTTTAAAAACAGTAGGCCTAACGAAACAAACTGTTATAGAGTTTCCGTTGCAAACAGGTGTAATTCCTTACGTAGAAAACAAAGCTTCAAGATATGGTGGCACTGGTAGTGACGTTGTACAATCAAAAGTTGTAAATTTAGATCCAGGCACATATAAAATAGAAATAGATCCAATAAAAGCTTCTAGCAATGCGTTTGGATCAGCAACAGTAACAGTAAATCCAGAATAATGGCAGAAAATACAATATCATACAGTGAATCAGCAAAAGGTTTTCCAACGTTTCATAGTTTTATACCAGATTGGATTGAGAACTTAAATGATTCTTTTTTTACTTTTAAAGATGGACAATTATATATCCATCATATTGTAGAAAATCAGAGAAACAATTATTATGGTGTAGATTATAATAGTGTAATTGAGTTTGCGGCTAACGAAAGCCCATCGGATATCAAAATGTATAGAGCTTTGAAAACCGAAGGAGACAGTAATAATTGGGACGCTACGATTGAGACAGAAAATGAAAAAGGTTTTGTAAACAAAGATTCATTTCAGAAAAAAGAAGGAATGTATTATGGATATGTAAGAAATGACAACACTTCAGTAGACTATAAAAAACTAAGTGTTCAAGGTGTAGGAACTTGTGCTTCATCTACAACATCAACAGTTACCGTAACAGGGCTAAAATCAGGCATAGTCTCTGTTGGTGATAATTTATATCAAGCTACAGTGTCAGGAAGCTCAATAGGTACACCTTCTTTACTAGGCGTAATTAATTCTATATCTGGTGATGTTATAACTCATGATGGTTCGACTGCAGCAACTACAAGTAATTTTATATTGTTTGCTAAAAATCAAACTGCAGAGTCTGAAGGAGTAAGAGGTTATCACGCTAAAATTAAGCTAACTAACAATAGTACATCTCCTGTTGAGCTTTATGGTGTAGACAGTGAAGTTACAAAGAGTAACCTTTAAAATTTGTATATTTGCATAAAAACTATTTAATATGGATCCATTTACAGCAATAGCCATGGGCACTCAGATTGCAGGAGGGTTGTACAAAACCATAGACGGTATAGTCAACGCAAAAGCAGCTAGAGAAAAAATGAAAAGATTAGAAGCTCAAGCTTTACCTCTCAATGCTTTTGAAGCTTTACAAGTAAGTACAGAGGCTCAAGAAATGCAAGTGGAACAAATAGAAAAAAGATTAAAAGACCAAACAGAGGCTTTACGAGGGGCTGGTACAAGAGCTATAGTTGGAGGTATAGGTACATTAAATGAGTCAGCAGTTGATGCTTTTAGACGAATAGGCGCTGATATGGATGAAAAAATGGACTCTAAAAACAGATTGATAGCTGAAGAACAAGCAAATATATATGGTGTCGGAGAAGCAAGATATAGAGGTCAATTAGCGCAAGCTGGTAGTCAATTTGCTGCTTCAAAAAATCAAATATTTAGTGGTATTGGTGATATGGGTGGTGCTGTCGTATCAGCTAGAAACATGGAATTAAAACAAGGCGCCATTGATGCTGGGCTGGATGGGTTTGATTACTGATATAGATTAATATGGCAAACGGAAATAGAAGATTACCAAATGCGTTTGATAGAGGGAGAACTAGAAGAAATCCTTATCTTTCTTCAGGGAGTTATGATTATGGTCCACCTGCTGCTATTACTGAAGATTTTGGTGAAATAGGTAGAGGTTTAGAAAAAGGTTTTGATGAAGCTATTGATTTAGCAATGAAAGCCGAAGAAAGACTAGATAAATATACCAAAGAAGCTCAAGAATCACAAGATTTTGATAATACTGGGATAAGTGACATTGATAATGCTACACGTAATTTGGCTTATTCAGCTAAGGAACAATTGTTTGATCGAAAAAACATGATTGGTAAAGATGTAGAATACTATGATCCAAAGTCAGGTAAGATAAAAACAAGAATGTTTACGATAAATGATTTTAATAAATTCAAAAATAATCTTGTTAATAATTCAAAAATATGGTCAGGTCAAATAAATTTAGTAAATAAAACTCTTGAGGAGTATGAAAAAAATGATCAGCTTTCTGATGTAACAAAAGAGGCTTTTTTACAGTCTGTTGGAGCTACAGTTAATAAAAATCTTTCTTATAAAATTAATGTTGACGAAAACGGTAACTTCAAACTTATATCAAGTGGTACAGATATAAATCCTTATGGTGGGGATGAGGAAGAAGTTCAGATTATATCGAACTACAAACAATCAGCTGTAAACAAAATACAAGAAGTAAACAAATTTGATGCTGTCGCTGATATAGAAAAGTTTAGAAAAACATATGCTGAAAGAAAAAAAACCTTTGAAATTGGAGGTGAAAAATATCGGTCGGATCAAGTTTTAGCTGATATGGGGCTTTTTACAAGACACATTACAGAACAGTCTAAAGATTTTGAACCAGCTTTAGAGGCGTATTTAGATAATTTTTCGAATGATAAACAAAAAGTCATAGATTATGCTTCAAAAATGGGTGTTAAGTTTGGAATGATAGAAATGAAGGATGGAAATCCAACAGGTAAAAGAGGGTATATTGACAAGAAGACTAATAAGTTTGTAGAAGACACAAATAGAATATTTATAGAGGAAGATGGTACACTGACATTAGGTGAAGATGCAAGAAAAAATGCAAAAGCAGATTTTAAAAAAGCTGTTAGAGGTGCTTTCGGACAAAAAACTGAAGGAAACCTCACTAAATTTAGAAAACAAAGACCTTCACCTGCGCCTGCGAGAACAGAATATGGTATAACCATGACAGGAAATGCAGCAAGTCAAACTTTCAACACGGAAAAAGATCCAGTTTCTGTTTTTAATAATACAACAGGAAGAACAACCCAAAAGCCATTTGGTTTTAACGATATAAGTTTTGCTGGACTATCTGTAAATAGTATGAATGCGAAAGAAGCAAGAGAAGGATATGATAATG
>Ga0163109_10000761_pt1 | contig 25793 bp, 21 predicted proteins | sample CRUFie1St13metaG_FD_108704 | JGI IMG/M metagenome (GOLD analysis project Ga0163109, IMG submission 108704) | Marine microbial communities from the Costa Rica Dome - CRUD Field 142mm St13 metaG | ecosystem: Environmental > Aquatic > Marine > Oceanic > Photic zone | place: Costa Rica: the Eastern... | reverse complement strand
GCCAAATGCCATTTCATGGTTAGACCCTAAGGATGCTGTCAAGGCAACGAATGAGGATCGCATCCTGAGAATCACCTCTAGTGACATGTGTGGCGAACGATTGGAGTTGGAGCTTTTTGAGTGCTACTTTGGTAAATTCAATGAAGGATGGTTGCAAGATCTGCCACCGAATCTTTTATTTCCTCGAGCTTGATTTCTCCTTTTCAGTAGTTTACCAAGCCTTATCCCTAAGGTTCATTCCCCGAGAGTCTTTCGTGGCTTTTGGTATAATTGGCCACCACACATAGCATCAGAAACCCATCCTTGAGTCATGATTAGAAATCGCTGGACCCACCTTTGGATGTCTTTCATCCAAAACATGACAAAGCTAGTTGAAAAACCCCACTTCCTACAAAACCGGCTGATACCGCTGGTGCTCCTAGCCATTTTCCTTACTTGCCAGGGCCTGATGGCTGGCTCCATTTCGGGGACCATCCGCTACGAAGGAGAGCAGGAGGGTTCCATTTATCTTAAGGCGACCCAGGTTTTATCGGGAAATCGTTCGCTCTTACTGGACGGGAATGGGGATTCGGTGGCGATCGAGTCGTTGAGTGATCTTTCGGGTCCAGAGCTGACCATACAGTATTGGTTCAAGGGAAGTTCCATCCAATCGGCGGTGAGACAGCAAAGCGGTGGTTGGATCGTTGCTGGCTGGAATAACATGCACATTCTCTCACACGATGGCGGGACAGGAGGGATCGATGCCGGCTTTGCGGTGGATGGTCAATGGCATCATCTGGTTCTGACCTGGAAGCAGGGAGAACCCGATGGCTTTCGGAGTTATCTGGATGGCTTGTTGGTCGCCAGTCGGGATGCGGTAGATGCCCCGATCCCAAGCCATGATGCTGCTCTCTATTTTGGTGCGTTCAATGGCGTGGGGGAATTTACCAATGGCGAACTGGATGAAATTGCCGTTTGGAATCGCGCCTTGTCAGAAGAGGAGGTGAGAGCCGGCTGGTTCAAGAAGTTAAGTGGATCAGAAGCAGGGCTTGAGGGGTATTGGGATTTTGATGATGACACTGCAGATGATCGAACGCCCAATCAGTACTTTGGTGATTTTCTGGGTGATGCTACTACCATCGAATCAGGTATCCCCGGATTGGATGCACTCTTCACCAATGTCTTGCCTGCGTCAGGTGATTTCAGTCTGGATGGGCTTCCCAATGGGAGTGGATATGAGCTGACCGCTTTTTTAGATGTCAACGGGAACGGGAGACTCGACTCGGGAGAGCCTCGTGGGTCCTACGATTCCAATCCCTTGAACCTGGCGGGGGACCTGTCCAAACTGGAGGTCCTCCTTGTTGAGCCACCTTCGATTTTGTCCGTTCCAGAGGACATCCGAATCATGGCGGGGCAAGATATGGAGTTTTCAATTACGGTAGCGGGGTCGCAACCCATGTCTTTTCAGTGGCGCAAGAATGGGGAAGCCATCGGTGATAAGGGTTCTTTGACGGGGACCGACACCATGAATCTGCGGATTTCATCCGTACAAGAGGCGGATTCCGGAGCCTATAGCTGCTTGGTGACCAACGCGGCCGGAGAGGCCACTAGCACGAGTTTTCTGCTTCAGGTGATCGAAAGTGGGTTGAGCATTTCAGGAAGGGTGGCATACGACGGCGTACAGGAAGGGCAAGTTCAGGTGAGGGCCACTCAAACGCAAGCGGGCAACAAAGTGTTGAATCTGGATGGGGATGGCGACTACGCCGAAACGCCGCTGACCAATCTTTCCGGCGACGAAATCTCTATACAATACTGGTTCAAGGGAAGTTCCACCCAATCGGCAGTGCGCCAGCAATCCTCCGGTTATATTGTCGCAGGGTGGAATGGAACCCACATCCTCTCCATCGATGGAGGTACTTCCGGCTTGTCGGCGGGCTCTGATGCGACCGATGGGAACTGGCATCATCTGGTCATGACTTGGAAGCGAAACTCTCCCAAGGGTTTCAGTACCTATCTGGATGGACGGCTGGTGGCCCAAAGGGACAGCGCCGAAGGGGAGATTCCAGACTTCGCAGCACCGGTCTACTTTGGGGCCTTCAACGGAGTGGCTGAATTTTGCAACGGGCAACTCGATGAGATCGCCATCTGGGACAAGGCCCTGAGCGAGGCAGAGATCGCAGTGGGTTGGAATACCCCGCTTTCAGGAAGTGAAGAGGGACTGATCGGTTTTTGGAATTTTGATGACGGGTTGGGCAACGACTTGTCGGGTGGCGGCAATCACGTAGCACTGCACGGAGATGCCGTCCTGTTGGAAGCGGATGTTTCCGGCTTGGATGGGGGTGTTTACAGCGGTCAAATCGAATTGCCAGGGGCTTTTTCGCTTTCGAATATTCCACCCGGAAGCAACTTCGTGTTGACGGCGTTCCTGGATGTCAATGGAAACCAGGCACAAGATGTGGGTGAACCCTCAGGCGTTTTTGCCGGAAGTCCATTTGACCTGACCGATGACCTCAGTCAGACCGTCGTCACCCTGACCGAACCTCCAACCCTTTCCATACAACCCCATGACACCCGTGTGGGTCCGGGGGAAACGGCCCGCTTCATGGTGGATGCACTCGGTACCAAACCTTTCACCTATCAGTGGTTGAAGGATGGTCTCCCATTGCCTGATGGGCCCAATGCCGCTGAATTGGTGATCTCCAATGCCATTGCGCAGGATGTGGGGTCCTACTCGGTCGTGGTTTCGAACCTGAAGGGTGAGGCCCTGAGCCGAAAAGCGGTCATGGGGGTGATAGCCGATGGAGTGCAACTTGTTGGCCAGGTTGCTTACACGAGCAATCCTCCGGGTGATATTCACCTGATGGCCGCCTCCTATCTGCCGGGCAACCAGGTGCTGACCTTGGATGGCAGCGGTGACTATGTGATTGTTCCAGATCTGATCGATCTTTCCGGATACGAATTGACCATTCAGTACTGGTTTCGCGGTTCATCCATTCAATCCGCGGTCCGTCAGCAATCCTCCGGATACATTGTCGCTGGGTGGCAGGGATTACATATTCTCTCGGACGATGGTGGCACGGGGGCCGGTGTGAATGCTGGTCCCAACGTCACGGACGGCAGGTGGCATCATCTGTTGATGACCTGGGAAGGTGGGATGCCCAATGGGTTTCGAAGTTATGTTGACGGTCAGCTTGTGGAACAGCGGGATGCAGCTGATTCAGAGATTTCCTTTCTGGATGCGCCCGTTTATTTCGGGGCCTTCAACGGGGTGAGCGAGTTCATGGAAGGACAATTGGATGAAATTGCCATATGGGAACGATCACTCACCGACGAGGAAATTGGCAGCGCGTGGAACCAGCCGCTTGATGGCAGTGAAGAGGGACTTCTGGGATTGTGGAAATTCGACGATGGAACCGCTAAAGATCAGGCATCCTATGGGTTTGATGGAGAGCTCAATGGAGATGCTGTGATTGAGGCCGCATCGATCCCCATGTTTGGTGGAGATGTCTCGACCGATATCCTGAGTGCGTCTGGATCTTTCCTGATGCGGCATGTGCCCAAGGGCAATCATTATCACCTGACAGCCTTTGTCGATCTGAATGGAAACTTTCTCCACGACCCAGGTGAACCTGTCGCTGAATCGGCGACCAACCCCTTCAACCTAGCGTCTGATCTCGATGGCTTGTTTCTGGATCTAGGGGGTGAAGTCGGATCCGTGAGCCTTGGTTTCGATCGCACTCAGAATGGTCTTTTGATATCTTGGCCCACTGAGACGACCGGGTTGCAACTCCATCGCACGGATTCGCTGTCTCAACCCAATTGGGTGCCCGTTGGAGGAGTGGTCGATCAAGCAGTCACCGTTTCCCCGGAAGATGCCACGGGTTTCTTCCAGCTACGTTGAAGGCTTGAGCCACGCAAGGGTCATCTATAGGCTGATTTCTTGGGAAATCCTCGGGTGCAGAACCCTATACTAGTGTCGCGCATGAGGGGAGAGGTTAACGGCGAACTTGATGGCTGAAGTCGGCTTGGATGACCGAAATGAAATAAACTGTCCAAAGGTTTCCCGAATGAGGTTTTATCGGGAGTTGCGTGTTCTGGTATGGGTTCCAATTCTTTTCACTCGTACCTCATGCGACCTTGTTGTCCGCAACGTGATATTTGGGATCTTCGAGGATGTTGACCTCAACCAGGTCGGCTGCCTTATCAAGCAGGCGCAGGCAGTCCTTGCTGAGATGGCGCAAGTGTAACTTGGTCCCGTGCTGGAGATAGCGCTCGGTCAAGAGGTTGATGGCTTCAATCCCCGAATGGTCGCAAACGCGAGAGCGTTTGAAATCGATGATGACATCCTCCGGATCGGTGGCAGGGTTGAACTTTTCCTGGAAAGGCTTGACCGATCCAAAAAACAAAGGCCCCTCCAGCAGGTAGAGTTTGGCATTTTCTTTCTCATTCAACTCTGTCACTTGAATTTGTTTGGCGCTTTTCCATGCGAATACAAGGGCCGAAACCAAAACGCCTACCAGAACAGCCATCGCCAAGTCAGTCCAAACAGTGACCAGGGAAACCAGGATCACAACAAAGACGTCTTCCTTTGGAACCCTCCCAAAAAGACGTAAGGAGGCCCATTCAAAGGTGCCAAGTACCACCATCATCATGACGCCTGTCAGGGCGGCCAAAGGAATCATTTCTATATAGCTGGAAGCAAAAAGAATGAAGCAAAGCAGAAAGATAGCGGCAGAGATTCCCGAGAGACGTCCGCGGCCACCCGAACGGATATTGATCATGCTCTGACCAATCATGGCACAACCACCCATACCACCAAAAAACCCGGTGAGGACATTGGCAACACCCTGACCGATACACTCTCGGTTGCCGCGGCCTCTGGTCTCGGTCAATTCATCAATCAGGGACATGGTCATCAAAGATTCGATCAACCCTACTGCGGCCATGATCACCGCGTATTTCCAGATGATATTCAGGGTTTCCAGATTCATGTCCATACTGAACCACTGCCACGTTGGCAAGGCACCTCCGATGGAAGCCAGGTCTCCTACCGTCTGGATCTGTATTTCAAGAGAATGGCCCAGAAACAGGCTTAGCAGGGTGACGGATAGGATGGCTGCCAATGAAGATGGGATGGCCTTGGTCAGTTTGGGTAGAAAGTGGATGATGGCCATGGTCAACAGGACCAGTCCACACATGAGATAAAGATCAATCCCAGTCTTCCAGTTGGAGCCCGGTGTGGTGGGGTCGATCGTGAACTGCGGTAACTGTGCCAGAAAAATCACGATGGCAAGCCCGTTGACAAAACCAAGCATCACTGGATGAGGAACCAGCCGAATGAACTTTCCCAGTCGAAGCCATCCAATCAGGATCTGGATCACCCCCATGAGAACCACGGTGGGAAAAAGATAGCCGACACCATGCTCGGCCACCAACGAAACGCACACCACAGCCAGAGCGCCGGTAGCGCCTGAAATCATCCCGGGTCTGCCGCCGATCAAGGCAGTGACCAGTCCTACGATGAATGCGGCATAAAGTCCTACCAAAGGTGCGACCCCGGCAACAAACGCGAAAGCAACCGCCTCAGGCACCAGGGCCAGGGCGACCGTTAAACCGGACAAAACATCATCCTTGGTACGGAAACGCAGTCCGTACTTACGGTAAATCAAATCAAACATGTAAGGTAATCGAGAATCGACAGATGAAGTGACTCAAAGGGGTCCTCGGAATGTGAGGAGGTGGGAACGTAGGCAAATGTTTATCTGCCGTCAATGGCGAATTCAAAAAACATCCTCAACGTTCTGCAGAAAAAGACAGATACAGAGCCGTTGGGCACAGAATAGATGATTTCTTTTTCTTCCATACATGGGGCAGCAGGTGACGCCGGCAGCTCTGAGGAATCAATGGTCGCTATTGAAATTGAATCGTTGGATGCCAAGCATCGGTAGACGTCGTTGAGTCGCGTCATGAACAAGCTTCCAAGACCGGTGGATTGAATCTTACTTGAAGAACATCTGATGATCACATGATTCAAAATGGATTTTTTCAACAAGCTCTCTGAATGATACGCCCTATGATTGGATCCAGAAGATCAGACATTCAACGGAGACCTTTTCCTCAGTTGAAGAGGTCTGTTGATCGCGGGATCATACCTGTTTCCTGAATGGCTTGTCCCAAGCATTCTTCATGAGTAGATTCGATATGTCTTCTTGATTCCATGCTTGTCCGCTAGGAACAAGATGGCGTTGAAATCTCGGAATTCATGAATTCCCCTTTTCATTTTTTTGTGTTTCCTTTTCGTCTCATGGTTGCCATAGGCATACTCTTGACATGGGTAGATTGCCTAGTTGCGAATAAAACCAAAGCTCCCCATCTTGTCCTGGAAGAGGTGCAGGTGTCTCCCGAACGGGCGTTGCTTCAGCGGCTGAGAAATTTGTCGAGTCCTACACTCGAGAGGATAGTTCTTTTATCTGGAGGGATGCATGGCCCGGAATGGATGGTTCGGACGATGGTTACGAAGCCTGTTATAATTTTCCGCTCTATTATGCTCTCGGTGGTCCCAGAGAGATCCTCGATTTATCGACGAGACTATGGAATGAGGTGACTCGTCAGTTTACTGAGTATGGTCAGGTGTATCGCGAGTTCGATGCCTACTACTGGATGCATCAAGCATGGTTGAAGGTGTGGCCTCGTTTTGTCTTAAAAAGGAAATGATCGCAGCTGCCCCATTGGGTTTTAGAACCGATGCAAACTGGGCAGGCATCATGGAAAGGTGATATTCATGAATGTGGGCAATCTGCTTGCGGAGAAACGTCCTTTGGCTGCCTCCCGGAAAGCGAAGGGTGAGGCTGGTTGGCGATTCCGATGCCAGCAAGCCCATGGCATCGGCTCCCTCTTTCATTTCCAGGTGAACGGTTTCGAAGCCCTGGGTGATGGTTTCATGTGGAAAGAGCATGTCACGCAGGATGGTCTCTGGTGCCCGCTGAAATTCTGAATCGAGGTTGGGGCCTGCCATGGTTCCTATGCCTCTTGCCTGGTGACAGGCCGAGCAATGCTCCTTGAATAAATCTCGCCCGGATGTCTCAGCTTCGTCCGATGTGTTGAGTGCCTTCAAGAAGCTAGGCAGTTTCCTCTCCACTTCCTCCAATGTAGCTTCATCCGGTGCTTGCGGAGCCTTCATGACCAGTCGATCGATGGGTCGGTCTTGCTCAAGACTGGAGGCCAGCATGGCTCGGTAAAGTTGCCGGGCCTGCCCTTTGGCCAGACTTTCAACGACCGCCATGGCCTTGCGCGCTTGAAGTGCGTCCTTTCGTAAGGCGAGGATTTCCACCAATCGTTCACTTAATGAACTGCCGGATGGTTGCAGGAGTAGGAGTCGGCCCAGGAGACTGTCTTCTCGGTGATAACTGGAACTGAGGATGGCAATGTCCATCCATGGAAGTTCTCCGTGTTGGTCTGCCAGATAGGCCAGCCCATTGAGCGCTTCAGAACCCTGAAAAGAACCCAGGCTCAAGGCCAGCTGGATGAGGAGTCTGGGATGGTGAACGTAATGAGTGATATCCTCCAGCCAACGGGCAGTCACCTCGTGGATGGGATCACCGGGCGCTTTCCTGTCACCCACGCGCAGTGCATGACGTCTGACGGACCATTGCGGATGCTCGAGGGCCAGCTGGATAGCCTGGGGAGTCAATGCGTTCATGCCCTCCAAAGCGTAGAGCGCATTGATGGCACTCTCGGCTTTTGAGTCTGCCATCAGATGATGTGTGATGTCCGACGCCATTTCCCTGGCTGGATCCTCGATGAGCAGGCGCTGAGCGGTTTCTCGTTCCCATACGCGTTCACTGGCCAGTCGTGCAACGAGTTCTTGTTGACTGAGCATCGATAAATCGGCGTGCATGGAATGAGCCGAGCCCTGGTGGGTTAGACGCCAGATGCGGCCATGATCCTTGCCATGAATCAGGCCGTATTGCTGCTGCAGATAACGGGGAATGGCTGAATAGTCTTCAATGATCTCGCGATAAAAGTCGGTGATGTAAATGCATCCATCGGGCCCATGGGTGAGATTCATGGGATGAAACCAGATGTCATATGAGGCAAGAAACTCTGTCTTGGAGGACTCGGCAGCAAGCCCTTGGTGGGTTTGGGTCAAGAGCGATCGATCTTGTTGAGTCCATTGATCCGACGGTTTTTGAAGGATCGCGACGACGTCAGGGCCCATGGGACTGGCCTGCAAACGGAAATAGAACCCGCTCGCGTTGGTGCCATTGACGATCTTCATGACCAAGGTGTTCTCACCGGCCTTCAGGGAAAGAGGCACCCGTTCCTGTGCTGGCGCGGCACTGCGATTGACATTGTTTTCCAGAAGAACCCTTCCGTTGAGCCAGCATTGAATCGAGTCGTTGCTGCCAAGGGAAAGAGTCAACGCAACCGCTTTTTTGGAATGAAGGGTGCGCCGAAGGTAAACGGCCGACTGCTCCGGCAGGCCCAAGTCGATGACCGATCCGTCCTTGTAGGCAGTTTGTTCGACCCATCCTTTGCCTTGAATGGTTTCACTCCAGGCAATCTCTTTTTCAGGTCCAAAAGCGGTTTCAAACAGGGTTGTCTTGTCGTCTCCCTTGATGGGGCCCAAAATTTGCCAAGGGCTGGCCTCCGGCAGTTCCGGTATCGGTTTGGCTTGTTCGATCAAGGCCCAACGAAGAACCTCCTCAGGAGTGGCTTTGTACCCACCACGTTGGAGTCGGAGGTGGGTGCCCTGCCATTGAAGGATCGAGTGATGGATGAGGTTCTGCGCGGGTTCACAGGAAAAATTGCTGCCGTGATAGATCGCTGGATACACGCTATCCCGATAGATGAATGGAGAACAGGCAGAGGTGAAATACCCATTTGGAAACGACTCTGCCTTCCCGTAGCGATCAGTGTAATATTTGGAAAACCCGGGATCGTCATATCGCCTGGATCGCCATGGATGCGGTTTTGAGATGGGGTAGGTTTCCTGGTAGCCAGCTGCATTGCGCTCCAAGGACGGAATGGACAGGTCTGGATTGCGGGTGAGGTAATGCCAGGAAATGGGAAGCACCTGGTAGCCTGGGGTTCCGGTGCTGATCGTAAGTCGGTCCCCTTCTGCCGTGAAGGTATGCCCGAAGGTGGAAGTGCTTCCTTCGACCGGTTCGATGGTACTTCCATCGGCTCGAATACGAAAGTCCGAGCGTCCCAGATCGACAGCTCCATGAAGATGGGGACCAGTAATGTGGTTGGCACGTCCTCCTCCGCCGACATAAATCCAATGGTCCAGGCCCCATTGGGGAGCATTGATGCGCCGCTCCAAAACCCCTTCTTCAAAACCTGTGAACAGAATTTGCCGCACGTCGGCGACACCGTCCCCATTACTGTCCTTGAGATACATGATGTGGGGGGCACATGCGACGATGATGCCGCCTCTTGCCGCCACCATGCCGAAACAGGGCGGTAATCCATCGGCAAACACCATGGCCTCATCCATGGTACCATCTCCATTGCTGTCCCGCAGACGCTTGATGACCCCATAAGTACCCTTGAGGGCCTTTTTCTTGGCCATCTCATCGGCCTGAATGCGACGAACCATGCGATCCAGCTTCCCCGTTTCATTGAGTGCCTCGATGTCATACTGGCCCTCGAGGTTGTAGCCATGCAACTCACTGACATAGAGTCGAGCCGCCTCATCCCAGCAGACCCCAGAAGGTTCCTGGATGAGGGGTTCGGAGGCGATCAAGGTCATGGCAAAGCCATCTCTCAGGTCAAAAGACTGGAGGCTATCCTGTGGGCTCATTGGCGCAGGCCCGTCTTTTGCTGGTTCGACTTGGGCCCATACACTCAAACCCGGCAACCCCAGGGTGATGAGGGCGATACAGGTGCGTACGGCAGCTTGGGTGAGCATGCGAAGAGCATAGGCTTTTGGCTTCATCAAGCAAGCTTCAGAGGGATCCTGAGCGAGCGGACGCCTCACGACATGGCCGGAACGGAATCAGAGATATCGGTCGATGATGGGACCCAGCTTCTTGATGGTGGCCTCAGGCCACGCTGAGCGCTGGGTAATGATGGCGTTTTGGAGGGCATCATGTGCAGGCCAAATGCTTTCTTGAGGTATTTGAGGCAAGACATGCAACAGCAGTTTTTTTGCCGTGTCCGCATTACGGTGCAGGTTGTCAATGACCTGTTCGACCGTCACGTGGTCGTGATCCGGGTTCCAGGCATCGTAATCGGTGACCATGGCCATGGTCGCATAGGAGATTTCGGCCTCTAGAGCGCATTTGGATTCGGCTAGATTGGTCATACCAATCACACTCAGCCCAGCTTGATGATTGATGACGGACTCAGCCCGGGTGCTGAAGGCGGGGCCTTCCATGTTGACGTACGTCCCTCGATCATGATGAGCCACATCGTGGGATTGGGCCGCCTGAATCAGGAGTTGCCTGAGGCCAGGACAGATGGGATTGGCGAAGGCAATATGGGTGACGATGCCTTCACCAAAGAAACTGTGCTGGCAGTGCTGTTTGGTTTTGTCGACAAACTGATCAATGAAAACAATGTCGCAAGGGCGTATGTGTTCCTGAAGAGAACCGACCGCACTGACGCTGATGATCCACTTCACGCCGAGCTGTTTCATGGCCCAAATGTTGGCTCGATGATTGAGTTCGCTGGGAAGGAGGCGATGGCCACGCGCATGTCGCGGGAGAAAAACAACTTCACGACCTACCAGGGTACCGGTGAGTAGCTCATCAGATGGAGATCCAAAGGGGGTATCGACCTTGGACCAGCTTTGATTCTCCAGACCGTCGATGTCATAAAGACCGCTTCCCCCGATGATGCCGATACGATGTGCCATGCAAGGATTATGAGGTTGGGAATCCTTCTGACAATGGAAAATCAGGTAGCCTCTCGGTGCAGATAGATGAGTTCTCTCTGAGGTCGACAGGGCATCGAAGCATTGCATACCATGAGTTTATGAATTCAGCATCTCTTCACAGTGTGCACTCTTTAAACCGGTGGTTGGCCATCTTTTTGCTTCTTATCTGGGGTCATGATTCCTGGGCTGCGGAGCAGGAGTAGAGTGTCAACCCAGGTATCAACGATAACTTTCTCGAGGCGGATCTTGAGGTTGGACAATGGGTGGAACGCTTTGAGCGTGCGGGTTCCGAAGTGTATTATCGGCGCACGGCGGTGCTTGAGGCCATCGCCGATGTGGGTGCCGGCACGGGCCTCTACACGGGCTTGTTTTCGGATAAGGTCGGCCCTCAGGGCAAAGTAATGGCTGTTGATATCGTGCGACTTTTTCTCTCCCGTATCATGGATCGCGCCAAGGAAACAGGCCGTAAAAATATTCAAACGGTCCTTGGGAGCGGCCAATCTACCCGACTGCCAGCAGCCAGCTTTGACAAGGTTTTCATCTGCGACACCTACCATCACTTTGAGTATCCCAAAAGTATGCTTGCATTGATCCATCAGGCGCTCAAACCCGGTGGCGAAATCCTTGCTGCGGGCTTTGAAGAGGTGACTGCCCTTTCGATTCTCAAGGACAACTACGTAGTTCGCTTCCGAAACAAATCCTCTCAAGCGTGGAAACCCCGGCACTGTGGGGTGGGTTAGGCCCCGGTTTCCCGAAAGTCCGAGTCTCAACAAAACCGTTGAAGTGAAAGGGAAGGACTCATTACTCTGAGTCAAATAGCCGTTCAAGCGGCCAAGAGTCCTTGCTCTTTTTGACCTATGCTGCTCGTCATCGACAATTACGATTCCTTTACTTACAACCTGGTTCAGTATCTGGGAGAAATGCATGTTGAGATGGAGATCCATCGCAACGACCAGATTACTCTGGAAGCAATCGATGCCAAACAGCCGGAGAGGATTCTGATTTCGCCTGGGCCCTGTTCGCCACGCGAAGCGGGTCTTTCCAACGAGATCATCAAAGCTTACGCCGGAAAGCGACCCTTGCTGGGTGTATGCCTCGGACATCAGTGCATTGGCCATAGTTTTGGAGCCGAGGTGGTCGTCAACTACCGTTTGATGCATGGGAAAATTTCTCCTGTGCTCCATGATGGCAAGGATCTTTTCAAGGGCGTGCCAAGCCCCATCAATGCTACACGCTACCACTCACTGGTCATCAAGAGAGAGTCCATGCCTGATTGTCTTGAAGTCACTGCTCAAACCGAAGAGGGTGAAATCATGGGGATCCGTCACAAGGACCTGCCTGTGTGGGGGGTGCAATTCCACCCGGAAAGCATTCTTTCCGAACACGGGCGCACGATGCTCAAGAACTTCCTCGAGTTGGGATAAAAAAACCGGCTCCCAAGGGAAGCCGGTTTTGGTAAATAATACAGTGGGAGAGTTAGAAGTTTTTCAGCTCCCTTTGCGACGGCGCTTGACGTTCAATTGTGCCAGGGAATGAGCCAACGCTGCCTTGACCGTCGCAAGTTCCTCATCAGAAAGCTTCTCCTGAAGTCGATCCTCTGCCCGCTTTCTTGCTTCCTCAGCTTTCTCCTCGTCAATATTGTCTTCGCTGATCGCCATGTCGGTCATCACCGAAACCTTGTCAGGGGTGACTTGCACAAAGCCATCACCAATGGCCAAAAATTCCATGTCGTTGTCTTTTCGGACGGCGATTTCACCAGCACTGACCTGTGTCATCAACGGAATGTGTTGAGGCAGGATACCCATCTCGCCTTCCTTACCGGGAAGCGTGACCATGCTGACTTCCTCCGAATAGACGGTGCTCTCAGGAGTGACGATTTCGAGTTTGAGCGATTGAGCCATAAGCAGGGGGTTCTCAGGGCCTTTCAGAGGGCCTCTGTAATACCCTTTTGAAGATGAGCTTCTAGTCTTCTTCGTAGATTTCCTCGATGGCGCCCTTCATGTAGAAGTTACCTTCACCGACATCATCGTGTTTTCCATCGAGGATTTCCTTGAAGCCGCGCACGGTGTCCTTGACGTCCACTTGTTTTCCTGGACGTCCGGTGAACACTTCGGCAACTGAAAACGGTTGGCTCAGAAAACGTTGGATCTTACGAGCCCGGAAGACGGTCAGTTTGTCCTCGGGAGATAGTTCATCCATACCAAGAATGGCGATAATGTCCTGGAGATCCTTGTAGCGCTGCAGAACGGTCTGGACGCCTCTAGCCACCTGGTAGTGTTCTTCACCTACTAGCTCAGCACTGAGAGCGGTGGAAGAAGAAGCCAGAGGATCCACTGCAGGGAAGATACCCAGCTCGGCAATGGAGCGCTCCAGAACCACGGTAGCGTCCAAGTGAGCAAAAGTGGTTGCGGGTGCGGGATCCGTCAAATCATCCGCAGGAACATAAACTGCCTGGAAAGAAGTGATGGACCCTTTCTTGGTGGAAGTAATACGTTCCTGAAGGTTCCCCATCTCGGCTGCCAGGGTTGGTTGATATCCCACGGCACTTGGAGTGCGTCCCAGCAGAGCGGATACCTCGGAACCTGCCTGAGAGAATCGGAAGATATTGTCGACAAACAACAGCACGTCCTGATTCTTTTCATCACGGAAATACTCCGTGATGGCCAGACCGGAGAGTGCCACTCGCAGACGCGCCCCGGGGGGTTCATTCATCTGGCCGTAAACAAGGGCAATCTTGGAGTCCTCCAGCTTGTCTTGTTTGATGACGCCGGCATCGGACATTTCTCCGTAGAGATCGTTACCTTCGCGGGTTCTTTCGCCCACTCCAGCAAACACTGAAACACCCCCGTGAAGCTTGGCAATATTGTTGATGAGCTCCATGATCACCACTGTTTTGCCCACTCCGGCGCCACCGAAGGCGCCCACCTTACCTCCTTTGAGGAAGGGGCAAATCAAGTCGATCACTTTGATACCCGTGGTCAGGATCTCAGGGGATGTGGCCTGCTCCACCAGCGCAGGAGCTGCGCGATGAATGGGATAACGCTTGTCGGCCTTGACGGGGCCGCGATCATCCACAGGCTGGCCTGTGACATCGAAGACGCGTCCCATGACCCCCTCGCCCACTGGCATGGAGATCGGGGCACCGCTGTCGGTCACTTCGTAGCCACGCTTGAGACCTTCGGTTGAGGACATGGCAACGGCTCGAACCCAGTTATCACCCAGGTGCTGTTGGACTTCCAGCGTGAGGGTCGAAGATTCTCCCCCGACGCTGTTTTCCACCGTCAGTGCGTTGTAAATGGCTGGCAACTGGTCAGTGAATTCAACATCCACCACAGGGCCAATAACTTGAACGATCTTGCCTTTGTTCATCGATTTCGAAACCTGATATTCTTAGTAATCCGGAAAGCTGTTACAACCATGTCGGCTAGCTTCGCCAACACCAGCTGGTCAATGTAAGGTTTTGGATATTCAACTGTCAAGCGGTCAATACCCGCAGATGGGGCCATTTTCTTCCCGTCAGGGTCCACAGCCTGAAATGCCAATGCCATCCTTGGTTTTCGGGTAAGTTGGAGCCTTCTTGGCTTTTGGGTGGTCAGGGCTGAATCATTTTCCAGAGATGATCGGTAGAGCGGATGAGCAGAGTGCCATCCAGAATGGCCGGTGAGGCCAGTGTGCGTTCTCCGAGTTCGCTTTGAGCCAAAATCTCCAGCTTCTCTGGGTTTGCGTGCACGACGCTGACTTTGCCTTCCTCGCTGATAAAATAGACCGAAGACCCGACCGAAACCGGCGACGCACTGTAATTGCCACCCAACCGCTCGCTCCAGTGGGCTTTTCCAGTGATGGGGTCGGCACAGGTTAAAATACCACCATCGGATAGGTAAAACAGGACGTTTTCTGCTACGATCAAGGAAGGAGTGTTGGGGGCCGATCGACTCGTTTCCCATGCGACATGGCTTTGGGTGAGGTTGCCAGTCGCACCATCCAGCCGAATGGCCATGACCTTGGGTCGATCATATCCCGTGCCGATGAACACATGACCTTCGTGCAGAATGGGGCGGGGAATGACGCTGTATCCCTCCCCATAATCCACCCTCCAAAGGAGCGATCCATCCGAGGGATCATAAGCGCCGACCATGCCGCTGCCCGGGCTGATGACCTGAGTCTGGTCCTTCACTTGCACACTCAGCGGTGTTGAGAAGGAAAAGGTCTTTTTGGCATCGGTCTGCCTATCGGTCTTCCAAAGGATCTCACCATTGCCTACATTCAGGGCGTAGATGGCAGGTCCCGAAGCTCCGTCGGCACTGAAAATGAGCCGATCGTCCACCAGGGCGGGAGAACCCCCGTTGCCGTGAACAGGTTGGTAAGCGACGACCCGTGACCAGATTACTTTTCCATTGTTCAAGTCCAAGGCACAGGTGCCGAAGTGTCCGAAATGGGCATAGATCCTTTCGTTGGCGAGAATGGGCGTACAGCTGGAGTGGCTGTTCTTGGAATGGCGAGCCTTGATGGCTTGTGGGTCGGGTTCAAATACCTTGGTCTCCCATTCCAGGGTGCCATCGGCCAATCGATAAGAAGCCACATGAAGGGTGATCGTCCCTGCTTCTTCTCGCGAACCGCTCACAATGACATGGCCCTGATCCACGACCGGAGAGGCCCATCCGGAAAGAGAGAGGGGCACCTTCCATCCAATCTTGCCTTTCGTTTCCCACTCGATGGGTACGTTTGTGGCTTGGGAGTGCCCTTGACGATCGGGTCCGCGGAAAGCCGGCCAACGGTTCTCAGAGGCCTTCAGGCTGAGAAAGGGTGTCCCGGCCAAGTTCAGCGCGCAAAGCAGAAAAAGGGTCTTGTGAGTGCTCATTATGATGGACAGGTGAACAATGACTATCTTATCGCATTTGATCGAGAAAGGCAGCCCATTCTGGCTCCTTGAAACCAATGACGCCATTTTTGCCGTGCATGGCGAAAGGTCGTTTGACCAGATTGCCGTGGCTGGAAAGTGCTTCTAGAGCCTGCTTCTCGGTCCACTTTGGGAGCACATCCTTGAGATTCATCTCCTTGTAATCTCCTCCCGAGGTGTTGAAGAGTTTTTTGAGGTTTCCCTGCAGAATATCCAACATTTGTTTGAGTTCCTCCAGGCTTGGAGGTTGATCCCGAATGGGAATGCGTTCATAGGGGACTCCTTTTGCTTCGAGGTAGGCGATGGCCTTGCGGCAGGTGCCGCAACCCTTGTATTCATAGACCCTGACTGGTTTCATGGATCCCCTATCTTGGTTGTTTTTGCTCTCAGGATCCAAGCATTTGCTTCAATGCCTGATCCACATCTGCCAAGACACGCTTCTTACCCAGGATCGCCATTAGATCATACAAGCTGGGTCCTTTGGTCTGACCCGTGCAGGCAAGCCGCACGGGATGAACCAGCTGCCCGACCTTGACCCCCAGTTCGGTGGCCACAGACTTGAAGGTGGCCTGAATGGCTTCAGCCGAGAATGTCTCCAAGGCACTCAAGGCCTTTTGAAGATTTAGAATGAGGGGATGGTTCGATGGCACCAGATGCTTTTCGCATGCCTGAGGATCCCAAACGATGGCATCCCTTTCGGTGAAATAAAAACCCGCATAATCCAGGATTTCGGACATTTGTTTGAACTTGCCGTAGGTACTCTCCAAGGCGGCACGGACGTATTGGGAATCATGTTCATCCAAAGAAACACCTTTTTTTTCCAGCGCCTCTTTTGCCATAGCAACATGTGAGTTCATGTCCAGCTCACCCAGATACTGTCCATTGAGTGAGAGCAGCTTGTCCATGTCAAATCGGGCATTGTGACGAAGGATTTGGGGTAGATCAAAGAGTGAGATGACTTCACCGATGACCATCTTCTGACGATCGTCCTTCGGGGACCATCCCAGAAGTGAAAGATAATTCAGGATCGCCTCGCTAGTGAAGCCTTCCTCCATGTAGGTGGTCATGGAAGCTCCGACATCGCGCTTGCTCATCTTCGAGCCATCCTGATTGAGGATCAGTGGTATGTGCGCGTAGTGAGGCGCTTCGGCGCCCAGGGCATGAAAGAGCTTGATGTGTTTGGAGGTGTTGGAGAGATGGTCCTCACCACGGATCACGTGGGTGATTCCCATCTCCAAATCATCAATGACATTGACTAGGTGGAAGACGGGTTTGCCATCGGAACGCACGATCACAAAATCAGGATCCGCCTCCTCGCGATCGGTGAGCTTTCGGGTCACTTCTCCACAGACCAGGTCAGGAATGACCACTGGCTCCCGGGTCATGCGAAACCGGATGGCACCCTCACGTTCGTAGGCCAGATCCTTTTTCAAGAGCTCGCTGACATGCTTTTCATAAAGCGAGCTGCGCTGGGACTGAAAATAAGGACCATGATCTCCCTTGGCTTCCCCTTTGAGGTTTCCTGAGAGTGGGCCTTCATCCCAATCCAACCCCAACCATTTCAAGGACGATAAAATGATCTCGATGGCCTCCTGGCTGTTACGAGTTTCGTCAGTGTCCTCGATACGCAGCACGAAAGTGCCGCCGGTATGTCTTGCATAAAGCCAATTAAAGAGAGCCGTTCTGGCCCCTCCGATATGGAGGTAACCGGTGGGGCTTGGTGCGAATCGAACTCGGACGCTCATGTGCCTTTGATACGAGCTGAGCTTAAGGATGACAAGCTACCTTTCTCCTGTCGCCTCTGCAATTCTTGTAGAATAACCACAAGGCGTTCGAGCAAGGGGGTGGCGACCTCAACCTCTCTGGCTCGCTGAAGAGGTAATTCAAAAAGACTGTGCAGCTCGATGGAATCTCCCCGATCAAAATCGATCAAGGTTGAGGCGTGGTAGGGGCCCATCGATCGCGTCTTTTCAATGAGTTGCTCACTCAGGCCAGGTTCGATTGCATATCCCAGCGCATTGGCCGTCCGCCGAATTTCTTCCATGAGTACGCCAACTCTCTGTAGCCAGTCGGGATGGTTGATGAGTGCCTGCGCATCCATACAACCGGTTGCATGCAGAGTAGGAAGTTTGGATCGGTCGCAGGCGAATGCCGTGTGACCCAGACCTGCCGCCACCCCTAGCCCATTGAAGGGAATGTTCCACATGAGTTTTTCCCAATGAGCCTGTTTTAGATTGCTCGTGAGCCGGCAGGGAATACCTGCCTTTTGAAACGATTCAAAAATTTGCTCAAGGCCTGTTGCCTTGGATGGCTCCCATGATCCCATGACAACCAGCCCGTGATCCATATGACGAATCACCCCAGGTTGCACTCGATTCAGGCACACGAAACAGAGGCCACCCAGAATGCGGGCTGGATCCACGATGGAAGTAAGGGCCTCTTCATTGCCCAACCCATTTTGGAGTGTTAGCACCCGGGTATCTGGCCCTATCAAGGGAGGTAGCCATGTTTCCAGGATAGGATTGGCAGTGGTTTTCAACCCAATCAAAACCAGGTCACATAGTCCTATGGTGACTGGATTCTCATGACAATGGGGTTGAATGTGAAAGCATCCCTTTGGGCTCAGAATCTCCACACCGTGAGCTTTCACATGCTCGTAATCGGTTCTTAGACAAAAGTGACACTCCTCACCTGATCGGCAAAGCAAAGCACCATAGTAGCTTCCCAGAGCGCCACAGCCGATCACGGCAATTTTCATGAACCAATAATGATTGAGCTTGGAAGTTAAAAAGGCGTCTCTTTTAAAAGAGACGCCCTTCGCTTAAATACATCTAGCCTGTTACAACTATTACTTCTTCTTGGGGGGTACGACGGCGTCTTTGCAGGCTTTGGCGACGCGGAATTTCAACACTTTCTTGGCAGCAATTTTGATTTGCTCACCAGTCTGTGGGTTGCGACCCATACGAGCCTTACGAGAAACAAGAACGAGCTTTCCAATTCCAGGAAGGGTGAATCCGTCTTTGGCATGCTTATAGGAAAGCTGAGCCAGCAGATCGAGGATTTCAGTCGCGGTTTTCTTGGTCACACCTGAAGCGTCTGCAACGGTTGCAGCCAGCTGTGACTTGGTCAATGGTTTAGCCATATAGTTGTTGTCAGTTAGGTTTTTTGTTCGGATGAAGCCCAACAGTTTGATCTGCTTGTGCCTCAATTGCTTGGACCGCATTTTTAAGGAATCCTTTATTTTATCAACCTTTTTATGCGCAAAAAACCCAATATTTTCAGGGTCATTGTAGGCTGGGAGCGTATCGATTCATCACTTCGCAGAGCCGATGGTAATGGATAGGTTCGTTATGGAGTTGAGCCGAAAGTCGAACCAGACGTTTGGGATGGTGTGGCCATGGGATGATGGGAATCTCAATCTGATGAGCTTGCCACAGCTGATCCTGGAAAGGATCCGAATAAAGTGGAGTACTGGGAGGGCAGGGCTCTTTGCTGTCGGGCATCCTCAGGGAAGCCATCGAGCCGACCATGGAAGCCGGTGCCAGAGGTTTCCAACCCAACGCTGACTCCATGAGAGACGAAGCCCATTGTACCAGGTCTCGATTCCGCTTCATGATCGCAGGCCAGCGACCTGGCATCTGTGCTGCCATCCACTCGATGGCAGTGGGGACGCACAAATACGCAGTGGGATCGGCCGTCCCGGTCCAGTCAAACTCCATTTCATGGCGGCTGCGATCGGTTCTAGAGGCGTTGGCTCCATGGCTGATGGAAAGCGGGCGAATATGCTCGCTGTGGTCGGGGCTGACATGGAGGAAGGCCGCACCCTTTGGAGCACACAGCCACTTGTGACAGTTGCCGGTATAAAAATCTGCACCAAGCTCCGATAGATGGAGGGGCACCATGCCGGGTGCGTGAGCTCCGTCCACCAGACAAAGAATGCCCTGTCTTTTCATTTGAGTGACAATCTCCTGAATGGGAAAGATGAGAGCAGTCGGGCTGGTCACATGATCGATCAGTAGCAATCGGGTTTTTGGAGTGACGGCACGTTGAAGATGTTCACAGACCTCCATGGGATCATCGATGGGAGTGGGGATCTGCGCCACCCGGACAACTGCCTGAAATTGCTCGGCGACAAATCGCAGGGCATTGGTGCAGGCATTGTAGGCATGGTTGGTGGTCAGCAATTCATCTCCAGGCTGGAACCGAAGTGATCGCAGGACGGTATTCACACCGTGAGTGGCATTGGGTATGAAAGAAAGGTTGCTCGGTTGGGCTTTCAGGAAAGTGGCTAAATGTGTCTTTGCCTCATCCAGGCGACCTTCCAGTTGGCGCACCAGAAATTCAATGGGCTGAGCCTCCAGCTCGGTGCGTAGTCGGAGCTGCTCCTCCAGAACGGCTTTGGGTGAGCTCCCAAACGAGCCATGATTGAGAAAGGTAATGTTTGGATCAAGGGGCCAGTCTCCGATACGACCGATGGCTTTCACCTCAGGCTGTGTATGCGAATCATGGGATCCATCTACGGTGCGCGACATGGTTGGAAGGATTCAAGGAGCCATGTTTTGTGGGCTACTTCTTGGCTGGATCAGGTGTGGACTCCAGTTGCCACAGAGATCGCAGGGTCTGCCGCTTTCGAACCACGTGGTGCTGATTGCCATCCACCAGGATTTCTGCAGGCATGGCCCGAGTATTGTAGTTAGAGGCCATCGTAAAGGCATAGGCGCCCGCACTGAGCATGGCCAACAAATCTCCCTCCTTGCAGGCTGGAAGCGGTCGGTTCTTGCAGAAGGTATCCCCTGATTCGCAAATCGGCCCCACCACGTCCGATGAGATCCTTCGAGCTCCTGATTTTCGCACCGGAACGATTTCATGATAGGCATCATAAAAGGAAGGCCGTATGAGGTCATTCATGGCGGCATCGACAATGACAAAATGTTTTTGCCCCGTATTTTTGATGTATTCGACCTGGGTGATCAAAATACCCGCATTCCCTGCAATGAAGCGTCCTGGCTCAATAAGGATGCGCAGTCCCAGGGGCTTGAGAAGTGGGACCAGTTTCTGGGCATAGATTTTGGGGGTCAACAGCCCTTTGGCCTGCTTGCTCTTCCACCACTGAGGCGACCCACTCTCCAAGGCAGGATCGTAAACGATGCCCAAACCGCCACCGATACTGAAGCACTCAAGGTCATGGCGCTCCTGAAGGGTTTTGACCAGAGGTAGCATTTTTTTGACTGCATCGACGAAGGGTTTGACTTTCGTCAGCTGGGAACCGATATGCATTTGAATGCCCCGCAGGTGCAGGTGAGGCATTTTGGACATTTTGGCATAGAGTGCCTCGATCTCCTCAAAAGCGATCCCGAATTTGTTTTCGTAAGTGCCTGTGGTGATTTTGGCGTGGGTCTTGGCATCCACGTTGGGATTGACCCTGATGGCAACGGGGGCTTTCTTGCCGAGGCTCTTTGCGACCGCATGGATGCGTTCCAATTCCGGGAGGCTCTCGACATTGAAGGCGTAAATGCCTTGCTTCAGTGCGTAGCGAATTTCTTCGACAGTCTTGCCTACCCCGGCAAACACACATTGGTTGAGTTGTCCACCGGCTGCCTTGACTCGCATCAATTCTCCCTGGCTTACCGTGTCAAAGCCGCTGCCAAGTTTGGCAAGCGTATGCAGCACTCCCAAATTGGAGTTGGCTTTGACCGCGTAGCAGATTGAGTGATCCAGTTCACTTAGGGACTGAGAAAGGCGGGTGTAGTTATCGGACAAAGTCTGAGATGAATAGACATAGAGTGGGCTACCATATTGCTCGACTAGAGCCTCGATGGAACTTCCTTCACAATGCAGCCGCCCTTTGACATACCTGAAATGATGCATGGGCATCTTTTATGCCTTTAGCCTGTCTGAAAGACAATTGGCTTTTTGGTTTCCATTCAATCGTCGGCGAAGCCTTCAAAAAGAGTATCCAGAATGAAAGCGTGCATTGCTGGGGCAAAGCTGCAATCTGCCTTGAAGATGACTTTTCGAAAGTTGAGCAGGGATACCCCGGGTCAAGTCGCTGAGGTTCTCCCCAACCTTCTTGCATGAGCCTTGCTTCCGTAGCATGCGAAGATATAGATGCGGCTACCTGTTTCTAGGCTTTTGTAATGTAAGTGACGGTGGATGGGCCCGTGATGGATGGGTTGGATAGGGGAGGCTCTGTGATTTCGAGCCGAGGCGGTGAAAACCATTGCCCAAATCAGCGGATCCAAGGGTCAATGTCGGTGCAGACTGGACCGGAATTTCTTTCGGGTGATGCCAAAGTGCATTCTGAAATTCAGCGTCAAATGGCTCTGATCTGAGAAGCCTGTCTTCCGCGCGACATCCGAAATGCTTAAACTTGGGTTCAGCAGGAGGTTTTTTGCGAGTTCTGTGCGCAGCTTCATCAGATAGCGGCTTGGGCTCATCCCCATGCTTTGTTTGAACTGCCTTGAAAAGTGAAACTTGGTCAGCCCGACGGATCGCGCCATGGTTTCCACCGTTACCTTCTCCTGTAGGCCAAATTGGGCCGACTGAAGGGCTTTTTTCAGCTGACTTGGAGAAAGGTCCGGCTTGGTGTCCAATTCAATAGTCTCTGCAACTCCATAATGAATCATCAAATGAACGATCAAGCTACTGGCAATGGATTCGGAATATTTAGCGCTTGTGACTCTCTTGGATTCCTCCAAGAGAGTTCCTAGTAGTTGCCGGCCGACTCCTTCCACATAGGGGACGACTTTTGGCGACCGGGTGGGTAGTAGAAGATGGACAATAGCTGAATGGTTGTGGATGAATCGAAAAATGACCGGGTCGAACCTCACAGGCCTCCCATCGATCCCGGACTTGAAACAGGAGCGAATCAACAGGCTTCAGGTAAAGCAACACTTTCAGGTGTTCCCACCGGTGGGCTGAAAGATGCAACCGCTCCAGCTGGTAATACTCCAGTTGCATGGAACGCCATCCCTGTGCGTGGGTCGAGACCTCACTATAATCCTCTCCAAGGCGAGTTTCCCCTTCGTCCTCCAAGGTTGGTCTCCCTTGCCACCTAATTGCAGGTGATTTTGGTGGGATTTACATAACGAGCTCTTGTTTCACAAATCAAAAACCTTTCCTCTATTCACGAACGATTACTCCGTCCCATGGTTACCGAAAAATTTCCATGGTAATTGGATTTTGAAACCCATGTCTCTTACCACCCTCTATCGGAAGAATCTTCTTTATCCGATACCAAGATCAACGGCTTGAATGAGGGGCAGTCGATAGCAAGATCACTGCCGTTTTGAGGAAACTCCCAAAGAAAGTTCGAGTTCTAATGAAAAGCACTGGACCCTACTCGGTGGGCGCTAGGGAACCAGGGCTTGGATTTCTTGATGGAGAGAGGACGCTTGATGCATGACCTCTTCCCATTCTGGGCCCTTGTGCATGCCCGGGCGCAAATGTCCGATCCGATTGAGCCATGCATCGCAAAGAAGGCGATGGCGTTTTCGAATCAAAGGGATCAATTCATTGGGTGTTTCAAGGCGTGCCTCTGACATGGCTTGTGAAGAGGGCCAGGCAAGCGTTGATGCGGCCGCCCCAAGTGCCTGAAGGATTCGTTGGGCCGCCATCCAGTGAGCTGTCTGATTCATGTGGACCCCATCTCCAGCCAGCAAATAGTTGGGTTTTTCCCTTCGCTGGTTCTCAAGATGGGCCTTCATGGGGCCATGAAGGTCAATGACTTCCCATCCCTCGGCTCTCATGGCTACCAGCCAACCACTATATAGGGTCAAAACTTCGTCATAACCGCCATAGGCTTGAGGATACGTCTCCAGGCCTGCAGGGAGCGTTCTGGCAGCGATGGGCTGGGCATCAAAGACCGGTGGCGTTACGTGAATGATGTGGGCTCCGGTCGCTTCGACCCTTTCGTGCAGACGCCGCATGCCCACCTTGAAGGCCTCGAAGCGCGTTTCATGATAAGGGTGGTAAATACCGCAATTCATTCCGTAACAGGCGAGCACAATCTCAGGTTGGATGGCTTCGAGAGTACGATCCAGGCGTTCGTGCAGGTCGGGTCGTGGAAAGGCGCCGCCGGCATGACCGGGTTCGGAGAGGCCCGAGACGGTTTCACTGGGCAGTCCCAGGTTCAGCCATTGAGGGTAGGCCTCTGGAAAATGCAGGCGCAGGTAGGCTTCGATGTCTGCCACATAATGACCTCCGTAAGTGATGCTGTCACCGAGTACGAGCGTGCGTTGGGTGGCCAGGGCCTCCAAACTCACCCCGGCCCGAGCAAGCAAAGGGCTGACACACACTAGAAAGAGGAGGAGCCACTTCATGGATCGTCTGATCCGGAATCGGTTGAGCATGCTTGCTGTGGAGGTCATTGCATCAGCCTGCTTGGAGCTGGGGAAAACATCAAATCCCATTATCCATTCTTGGTTGATGGGAGGTATCCATCCAACGCTTGAGCTCTCCGACAAGCGCTGGATGGCTTGCTGAAAGATCATGGGATTCCTCCAGATCGACCGAAAGATCGTAAAGCTCGACAGGTCCCTTTGGGTTCTCCAAGAAGCGATGCTGAACCGCCTTCCAAAAGCCCTTTCGAATGGCCCGCTTTCCCCCACGTTCATAGAATTCCCAATAAAGATGGGTATGCTGTCGCTGAGGCGTTTTCTCCGACAGCAGGGTGGGCAGGAAACTGATGCCATCGGTCAGCTCGATCGTTTGTCCGGAGGCTTCGGCCAGCGTTGGAAGAATGTCCTGAAACCCGCACACAAGGTCGCTCTGCGTGTCAGCTGGAATGCGGCCGGGCCAACAGGCAATGAGGGGAACCCGGATACCCCCTTCGTAAAGATCTCGCTTCATCCCTCGCAGGGGCCCATTGGAATCAAAAAAAGACATGCGATGACCACCTTCCTGGTGTGGACCATTGTCGCTGGAAAACAGGACAAGCGTTTGCTCTTCCAGGCCCAAGCGCTTCAGTGTTTGGAGGATCTCGCCCATGGCTGCATCGATCTGTCGGAGCATTTCAGCAAACCCTTTCTCCGTATCCGGCCAGGATTCTTCTTCAAAGGCCTTCAGAGTGGGTACTTCCATGCCGTTGCGATTCGATCTCGGATCCCCTCCAGCCTCATTATTGGCGTGTGGCTGGTTGAGAGGCAAATAGAGGAAAAAACGGTCCGAGCGATGATCTTCAATGAATTCAAGGGCCCGATTCAGGATGAGAGCAGGGGCATAATCCACCTTTTGTGAGGCGACACCTCTTCCCTCGCGTTCCATGGGGCGGGCGTAATCTTCGTGAACTTGGTTGCGCAATGAGACTTTTTTCCCGTCGGCTACCAGCCATTCCGGGTAAAAGTTGTGGGCATGATACATGTTGATGTAGCCGTAGAAGGTATCAAAGCCATGCATTTTGGGGTCGTTCAGAGGAGGGGGATGACCCACTCCCCATTTTCCCATGCAAGCGGTGATATAACCGGCATCGCGCAGGATTTCGGCGATCGTCTGGTCCCTTGGTCTGAGCAGGGAAGGGTCATTACCGCGGATCCTGGCGTGGCCAGTGTGGTAACCCGTCAGCAGCACAGAGCGGGATGGAGCGCATACGGTCGATCCTGCGTAGTGCTGGGTGAAGCGCATGCCGCGGTGGGCCATGGTATCGAGATGCGGTGTTTTAAGGATCTTTTGTCCGTAACATCCCAGATCTCCATAGCCGAGATCATCTGCCAATACGTAAATGATGTTGGGTGCCTCAGGTGGCAGGGCTGCACTTGTCTGCATGAGAATGCCGAGTGCTTGAACCACAAGCCATAGGAAGAGGGAGAATGGCTTCATGTTAAGCCGCATATTGAATGCACAGACCCCACTGCGCAACCGCTTTATCTTCGGCTTGTTTTCGGTGCCAAGCGGGAGGGGCTCCGGCTAGGCCGTATGTGGCTCGAATGAGCTGGATGGGTTTAACAATGAAGGGAGCGGGCTTACTTGGGAAGTTTCCCGCCCAAATACTCCTTGAACTTCTTCATCTTCGGTTGGATGACATAAACGCAATACCCT
>Ga0163109_10000760_pt1 | contig 25806 bp, 22 predicted proteins | sample CRUFie1St13metaG_FD_108704 | JGI IMG/M metagenome (GOLD analysis project Ga0163109, IMG submission 108704) | Marine microbial communities from the Costa Rica Dome - CRUD Field 142mm St13 metaG | ecosystem: Environmental > Aquatic > Marine > Oceanic > Photic zone | place: Costa Rica: the Eastern... | reverse complement strand
CGAAGAAGAAGGTTTCCAAGAAAAAACCCGCGGCGAAGAAGAATTCTAAAAAGAAAACGTCCGTCGAGAAAAATCCGGTGTCGGATCCGAAACCGGAGGTGACGATATCTTCACGGACGAGCTTGCCTGAAGATCACGAAGTCCTATTCGATGTTTCTGAACTTCCTTCTGAAAAGGTAGATAAGCAGGTAGCGATAGAAGCGATTCGAGCCGCTTTTCAAGCAGAGAAAGAAAATCCAATACGAGGCAAAGAACATTTTGCTCCGCGTTCTCGACAAGAAATCCCTGTTGAGGGCGAAGTGGATTATGCGTATGCGCAGGAAGCACAGCGAGCAGCACAAGAAGTTATTGCAGCCGACACAGCGGCTCGAGCTCGGGATGCAGAAGCCGAACAGCGAATCGCGGCGGCTCTCAGCGAAGAGCAGTCTAAAGACTAGTTGATAGAACGGTGTATACTATCTAAATCTGCGGTAATTCAGGGACAGGTCCTGCTCTTAGGTGTGGTTTTTGAGCCAAGCTTTCCATCGAGTGACGGACCGTCCTCTGCCCCAACGTGAAGCTGTCGCTACGTAACCGAAGTCATCTCCACTGATCCGTATGAGTTCTTTGAGTGCTTTGTCTCTGATGATTTTGTCTTTTGATTCGAGGGCATCAACGAGCCATGCTGTACGAGTGCGTTGATGATTTTTTTCCCACCAGGAATACCATTTTTTCGCGTTTAGTCCACACGATTGCCGAGTAAGCGACTCGAGTGCTAGCAAAGCCGCCGACATTAAATTCTTTTCTTTTCGTTCGAGCACTTGAATCAGCTTTGGGATAACAGATGTATCTTTGTATTTTGCGAGACACGCGATGGCCCGCTTGCGAGCATCAAGGCTTTGACTTGCGAGTCTTTGATGAAGATGCTCAACGACGAGATTAAACTCTTTTTCGTTTTTATATCGAATGAGACTCGTCTCAGCTGCCGCGGCAATGATTTGGTCACCATCATGCAGACGACGAAGGAGCTGCGGAATGATACTCACAACGTGACAATGACCGTAGAAGTAGCTGGCGAAAAACCGCTGCTCTCGTTGGGTTGAATTTAGAAACGGCTCAACAAACGGATGAGCTTCTAAGCTCATCTCACTGATTACTCCAAGTAATGCACCACATTTGGCAAATGGTGGCATAGTTGTTCCCTGTGAACGAGTATCGACGTCTATGACGCCTGGAAAATGTTTCATCAGATCCGGCAATACGCCAGGATATCGGGCCAAGTCATCTTGCGAAGCTTGGTGTCTATCGCTCGCTTTTTCTGAATTAATTTTTTCTATCCAATCTTCAATCTGTTCTTGGGTGGGTTCGAACCTGAAAAATTCATGAGTAGAAGGATTAGAGGAATTGCTCTTGTCCCGTAGAAGTCCATGAGCCTTATCGTGTTCGTGATGCGTCTCTTCGTCTTGCGATGTCAGATCTGAACGATTGGTCTTTGGTCCGCCTTCTTGTTTCGTTTCGACCCGCTTTTTTGAGCTGACAAGAGGAGCCTCCACGGTGGGGCGAGATGCTTCTCGCGGTGAACTTTTTTCTGAATTTTGTCCAAATGCTTTAGGTGCTGCAAGCATCGTCGGACGTTCGGCGCCATATTTCTCTTGGTCTCCTGTTTTTTCTCTAATCACCGATTGGAATTCCTTAGGTTCGGCCAAAAGCGCTTCTTCAAATGGCGCTGCTGGAGGGGCTATGGATGGCAATTGGCTGATTTCATCCCAAAGAGAGTCTCGCTTTGGGTCGAGCAATGCAGCGGGCATTTGAAGCCGCGCACTCTCGGTCGGATCTTGATGTCCTTCAAACGCTACGGGGACCTGGTCGCTGGTAGACTCATCAGGAGTTAATTCGAAATCCTCTCCAATGGTGTCCTGCGATTGTTCTGGACGAAACGAAATCACAAAATCTTCGTTTGAGTCGAGAGCCGTTAAGTCTTGACCGGAGGTCTCTTTGATTTGCGGAATATCAAAATCGGGTTGTCTGCCGGTGGTCCCTTCTGTAGCTCGCGCAGGAGAGGGCAAAGTACCTGGCAAAATCGTTGAAGGGAATGGCGGAAGAACAAGAGGCTGTTTCACGGAGACAACGAATTTTTCTGAGACAGGTTTTTCAGGTTCCTTCATGGTGCGATTTGCCGGAGATGGAATCGTGTCGCCTAGTCCACTTGTATTGTCGAATATTGCGCTTTTCTTGGCTTTATTTTCAAAAACCGATGCAAGCGCTTCAGGAGGTATTTCTTCTGTATCATCATCCGTATTGCCTTGGTGAGGGCGAAGATTCGATTCGGTGGACTCATAAACTGGTTCGTTCGATCTTGTTCTTCGTTTTTCGTCGTCAGGAGACGTTGTGCTTGCTGGAACTGCGCTGTTTTCTACTAGCGCCGGTATTGGTAGAACTTCTGTTCCAACGGTCTGGTCTTTGCGATTTAGGACTACCCGCTCCATTGCTTTTTGTACGTGTTGGCTAAACACCATGAGTTCTGCGGCGTGATGCGGTGAAATCGATGAGGAGTCGTTATCTACGTAAAGAAGGGCAAATACTTTGCCGCCCAATCTCAGAGGGATCAGAAGTAAAGTGCGGGTATGGTGTCGTCCAAGAAGCGTTAGATGGTTCTTATCGTGTTCACTTACAGGACCCAGCACCTGAGCTTGAGAATGAAAGGCTGTTCCAAATGAAGATTTCGTAGACAGATCAATCGATAAGTTCTCAATATCTTCTGATTGTCGTCCTATCGCTTTCCATCCCTTCAATTTTCCTTTTTTGGAAATGATGAGTGCAGCGTAACTGAAAGTGCGATGGACATAATAAAGCGCAATATCAATGACGCGATCTCGTTCGACGGCTTCTGAAAGTTGACGAGTAGCTTCGGTAAAGCTAATTGGCTGTTTTTCTAATATAGAACTTCGTGTTTCACCCTGCTGCGCTTCGGGTCCTCTAATCGCCTCATTCCCTACGCCATTTCCTTCACGAAGAAGGTTCATCATTCGTTCTGAAAGCGGGCGGTTGTAGAGCAAGGCTTGCCGTTGAGCTACCCGAATTTCCGTTGTCAAAACGGGTTTCAGTTTGAGCTCAAGCAATTCGCCGACTGATCGTAGCGTCTTTAGGTTTGGCGGAGCTGTACAGAGAACCTGAAGAATTTCGCCGGATGCTTCAAACCCTAGTGGCGCCCAGCCATATTTGATAGCAAGTTGCTCCGGGAACATTCGAAAAACTGCGTCATCGACGCTTTCCACACTTTCTTTTGACCCTGCCGTGGCGAAACCATAGGTAACACCCAACGCCCGAAGCAGCTCCTTTTCGCAGACGAGACTCTGCTCAAGTATTAACGTATCAACAGAAACGGATTCGTTTTTCATCCGAGTCAAAACGGACTCGGCCTCAGTCGCCTCGATCAAAGTGCGGCGAACGAGTTCTTCCATCAACCGTGTGGGCATTGAATACTCTAAATCTCTCTCAGCTTATTCGTCACTACAAGGATGTGACCCCAAAAGATGCAATTAAACTCTGCATTTGTCTATTAACCCCAATCTCTTTTTTCGTTAGTTTCGTTTTATTCATGTTGCACCTCCTCACAAGCATTCTGATTTCCGTCACGCCGGTCGAAACCACGACTTCAAGCACCGAAGCCCTGGAATTGCTCTGGTCCCAGGCCCTTCAGGCGCACAAGATAGGAAATATACGAGATAAGGAACGCGCTTTATGGGGGTGGATGACTCTAAAAGAAGAGGTTCGAAGTATCCCTGAACCATTTCAAGATTGGACCGACCGATTACAAAAGCGGCTTGAAGAGTCGGGCTCAGTCCGAATTTTCGCGGCCCGACTTGAAGATCGTATTCGGCTGACGGTCAGCGATCCTGCGCAGATTCTTGGTCGAGTACAGGTGTATATAGCAACCCAAAAGGGTTTTAGGTTGCTGACTCGACTGGATAGTCACGCAGTCAACCGTCATGAATACGGTGGTATTGGTGCCTTAGCTACAACTGCTCGTATCAAAGTGAAGGCGTACCTCCGTTGGCCTCATGACCATATCTTAGCCCGAAGAATATTTCTGGAGGGGGAAATAGCTTTGCCTGGACCTAAATTTGAACGCACAGTTGTCGCGACATGTGCCGGCTGCGAGAAACCCCAGCCTTATATGCCTTATACGGGTTCAATATGGTGGTTAGTGGGTCTGGCCGCGTTTTCAGTGAGTCTGGCGGGCGCTGCGATTTGGCAAGAGCAAACTTGGAACCCCTGATTCGATCGGGCTGATTTGGCTAAGAATGCGCCGCCGCGGCGGCCTCAGCTTTCTTTCTTCTTATTGCTCGCTTGGCGTATGCCATACCAACAAGAAGCGATGCAAATAGTGGTGACATCGCGATGGCGATGACCACTACTTTGTACTCATAAACGCCGAGCAACAGCGGCTCAAACACTCGGCTAAGGCCATCAAAATACAATATGCCCGCGAAAACGAGGATTGAAATGACGATCGAAATCACGTTGACCGCAACAAACCAAATCGTTCGCGCTTTTCGGTGTGGATCATGTGCAATGGCCGTCATTACCCACCTATTTAAAAGAGCTGCTCGTAATTGTCGACGCTTTTCCCCTTTCTCGAAACGGAAATTGATTTCGATCTAGAATAAACCCTTTGTTTTAACGAACCCTAGGCAGATCACCGGTCGTCATGGAGGGGTCACTGATAGATGTTCCCGGTCGAAACTTGACGAGGATGGTCCTAGAAAGTTGATCGTGCCAGGTCCGAAACTCGGGGTCGACAAAGATCCAAAAGTATCCCGCGAGAAAAGCAAAAAAGCTCAGGATACCTCCCAGGCAACGTTTCCCTACGTACTGCAAATCCGGTCTCGCGCCATTATCGCGGTGAATCAGTTGTAAACCAAACGCCATTTCGCCGAGCGACCGTCCGACCGTTGCGCTCATTGCAAAATACATGAGCCCACTTGTCGCAGTTCCCGCAAAAATCAACGGGATCAAGTGGCCATCTCGAAAGGTGTTCGCCAGTGCGTCCAGGCTTAGGAGATGACCAATATGACTACCGTCGAGGGAAACCAGGCCGAAAGAAATAAGTCCTTGCAAGAGGAGCAAGCCTACCAATCCATCGACGAAAAAAACGCTCATCCTTTGTCGTATCCCTGCCACTTGAAACGAGACAATCATCTCCGGTTCTTCTGATTGATGGCTTTTGGGTAATTTGAGTACAGGATCGATAGTTTCTAGTGGTTTCGTGGGTACATCTTCTGGTTGTGCTGGTCCAGGTCGATCGGTTGTCGCCTCGTCGTTGGCCACGAAGCTTGGCTCAGTATTGCGTTCTTCTTGGGTGGGCAATTGACTCGCCGCTGGCACTGGTGGAGGCATCGCCGCCGCAGGCGGAGGTTCCGCTGCCCGTAATACCTGCGCTCGGTGGGGCGGCATAAGTTCGTGTTCAGATTTAGGTCGAACGACAGGCCGTCTCACCATCTCTGGGGTTACAACTTTTTTGGGTATTGGTTTTCGTGAACGGGCGAGTGATCGTGGTCTTGCACGTTGCCCACGAACTTTCGATTCGAGCGTTTGATTTTTCGACCTTTGGTCTTCTGATGAACTGGTTCGATGATCTGATCTCGTACCAATCATTTTGTCCCAGGGCGACTTTTCAGTATTGCCCGAAAAAGGTGCGCCGCAATGTCGGCATGCAACTGACCGTGAGCTATTTGACGTTCCACATTCTGGACAAAGCATAAGCGTTTCAGCTCAACTTTTTGAGCTGGCCTGGATCATATCCCAGCCTGCGGGGTCTTCACAAATTCGCAGCCTGCGAACCTAGTTTTGTTGCGCATTCTTTCCATAGTTCCGGCACATCACAGGTAAATTCGGCTTCCCGACCCGCAATCTTCAATCGGCCTGCATGTAAAAATAGACCTTTTTTTGAAATAGAGAGCTCCATCGCCTTCATTTGCTGTCGAAAAGCCTTGTTGTCCCGAAAGTCACCATACTTATCATCCATAACAACCGGAAGCTTTTCAGATTTAAGATGTCGTCGAATTTGATGAGTCCTGCCAGTCCATAATTTTATTTCAAGCTCGCTGATGTTTGGTTGATCATATAGCCGTCGTGTCCTGATAATTTCTGTCTTTGCCGAATGACCATCGATATTTGAAATGATCGTTTTTGGTTCACTCTTTCCGAAAACCCATGCGTAATAGATTTTTTCAGATTGTTCCCATGTTTGCCCGAGTCTCTTTACGGAGTCAGCGTTTTTAGCGAGTACAACAAGACCGCTTGTTGCTTTGTCTAGTCGGTGCACGGGATAAAGCCTTTGGGAACTCAGTTGTTGCAGGATATTAAATAGCGTGCCTTTTCGATCAAGCGAAGCACCACCGTGCACGGCCATATTCGGCGGTTTATTGACAACGACAATATTCTCATCTTCGAAGATAAGCTTAATGCTCCTGAGTCGAGTTGGATCTATCATCGTGTATGCAAATATTAATCGATGGCTCGTTCTTTAATTTCTATGTTGTACTTTTCTAGTAAACGGTACAGGTGTCTTCGGTCGATACCCGCTTCTCGCGCAGCCTTTGAAATATTGAGTTGATGACGCTGCAATAAATCTTGCAAATATTGTCGCTCGAATGCGTCAAGGACTTTTGCTTTTGCGTCTTTGAACCGCATAGAAGCATCTGGGAGGATGACGGAGTTTGCTGCTTCGTTTAAACTTCCGATAGCTTTCGAACCTGTGACCTCCGCAGGGAGGTCAGCGACCTGAATAGTATTGGATTTGGCTACGGCGACCGCTTGACGTAAAATATTTATAAGTTCCCGAACATTGCCAGGAAAAGTGTAGTTACATAGCTGGTTCATTGCCGCAGAACTTACGCTGGTGGCCGTACTGCCAAACTCTAAAAGCTCCGGCCCATATCTCTCAAAGAAGTCTTCTGCAATCACTGGGACATCCTCGATACGATAACGTAAGGGAGGCAGATCCAGCCTTATCACCGCCAATCGATAATAGAGGTTGTTTCGAAATGATTGGTCTTCTACCTTGCTTTGTATATTCGTCCCGACTGCTGCAATGACTCGAGTATTGATTCTTATGACTCTATCACCGCGCAGACGTTGAATTTCGCCACGCTCTAATGCGCGAAGTAGTCTGGCCTGTAAGTCGAGTGGAAGATGGTCGACCCCATCTAAAAACAGAGTACCGTTATTGGCATTTTCGAAAGCTCCAGCGAACGCTTCTGTTGCGCCATCGAATGCCCCAGGCTCATGTCCGAAAAGCGCACTTTCAATAAGTGCGGTCGGAAGAGTCTCCAGGCTCAGTGTAATGAACGGGCCGTCTTTGACTCGGCTTTGTTCGTGAATCGCTCGAGCGACGAGTTCTTTACCCGTTCCAGTTTCACCCGTGACCAGCACTGCGAGTTCTGTTCCCGCAATTCGCTCGATAATCGTGTAGATTTCCCTCATTGGTAAGGTATCACCAACCATTTCTCCACAACGTTTCGAAGTCGAAGGCTGGACTTCAATTTCCGTCGACATTGGCTCAAAACGTAGCGTACTATCGCCGATTTCGATCTCTGTGGTCGAACGAAGCATGGCATCACGTACTTGGAGGCTTCCTACGAAGGTGCCATTTGAAGACCCAGGGTCTATGAGGTTGTACTCCCCCTCTTTTTTGTGAAGTTCGAAATGTGCTCGACTCACGGCAGCATCATTCACCACCAAATCATTATCAGGATTTGCACCTACTCGTATGAGGTCTTTTTCTGTTTCTACCGTCGAACCAGTATTTGGACCTGCAATGATGACCAATCTGCAATGTGTGTAAACAATAGGGGGCTTGCCGTCTAATAACGTCTGTTTTGCTTCGGTGAAAACTTCTCTTTGTTCGCTCAATGGAGATCTCCCGCGAGCAAATCCATATCATTCGGCCTAGGTGGAGGCAATTCGGCCTACGCATCTATATTTTCTGTAAAAATGTTACAGTTTTTTCGCCCCCAATAACGGATTCGATGGATCTCAGGTTTATGACGTGTCATCGGTGAATCTGATGTCGAAGGTCGAGCCTATTTGGTCCCGGGAACTTGTCTTGGTTTCTGGTAAAGGTGGTGTTGGGAAAACGACACTCACTGCTGTTATAGGGCAAATGGCCGCTGAAGCCGGTCGGAAAGTGTTAATCGCAGAAGTAACACCTGATCTTCACACAACTTCTCCCCTTCTTAGTCACTTTGGTCATCCCAGGCCTCGTTCCGAAGAACCGTTTCGGATCTCAGGTGACTTGTACGGCATAAGAATTGCCCCTCAGTCAGGTCACCGATTATTTCTAAGGCAAGCACTTAAAGTCCGGTTGTTGGTCGATGCGGCCATGAAATCTGCCGCACTGACGCGCTTTCTCATGGCCGCCCCGACTTTCCCTGAAATTGGTGTTCTTTTTCAGATCGTTCATTTGATTCGCCAGAAGCGCTTTGACCATGTCATCATTGATCTTCCAGCGACCGGTCACGCTTTGGCTCTCGCGTCCTTACCCCGAGTCGTTCATAGAGTTGTCCCAACGGGTCTCATCGGAGATGCGATTAAAGAGGGTCTCGATATCTTGACCTCTGCGAGTCGGTGTTGGGCCGTGATTCCAACCCTTCCGGAATCTATGCCAGTGACTGAAACGGGAGAATTGATTGAATCTTTGCATGAATGCGGAATCAAGGTTGGAGCCGTCGTACTTAACCGAATTCCTAATAACCCACTGACCGATGCGGAACGGGCTCATCTTGATCGCTGGTCAGCACAGAATTCTCATGGACGGTTCCTGGGTGCGAGAGAACTGGTTCGTGTCGACCGAGCGCTTGCTGCCCAGATGATGTTTCGTTCAGGTCTTCCTGAAAGGCTTATAAAATATGAGGTTCCGGAACTCCACGCGGATCGAGACCAGACACGCCTTCTTCGTTTTCCCGCGTATTTACGCAAACCTCTCAATCTTTCTCCGACGGATCACTTTGAATCTAGAGAGTCTTCGCCTGTGATAGAGGAAGGACAAGCATGAAGATTGATCGACTGGTGAAAGAACAATCAGTAATTGTTTGTTGCGGTGCCGGCGGTGTGGGAAAAACCACTGTTTCTGCTGCTCTTGCACTCGCCGCTGCTCGAAACGGCCGAAAAGCCCTCGTACTCACAATTGACCCGGCTCGTCGTTTGGCACAAGCCCTTGGTATTCCTCCCACCGGGCATGAGCCATCTGCTATCGATCATGAACTGATGCGAGCAGCTGGTATTGATGTTCCGGAAGGTGGGGAGCTTCATGCTTGGATGCTGGACCCAGCGAGTGTTCTCGAAAGTGTCGTTGATCGCTTCGCCCCAAGCAAAGAGGCGGCACAACAAATTCGCGATACACGTTTATACAATGCACTCAAAGAGGTCATGGCTGGACTACAGGAGTTCACCGCTGCTGAAGCGCTCTATGATTTCAAAGAGAGAAATGTGTATGATCTCATCGTTCTCGATACTCCCCCATCTCGTAATGCTTTAGATTTCTTAGACGCCCCTCGTCGCCTGGCCCGTTTCCTTGATGAGCGAACCTTGTCTGTTTTTGTTCCTCAGCCAAATTCCAAACGTAGTGCAATCATTCGAGCCGCTTCAAAGGTTGTTACTACTGCGATGTCTAAAGCCTTCACTCCTGAATTTGTAAGTGAGCTTCAACAGTTTCTTAGCGCCTTTGCCGCTCTCTTTGGCAAAATGCGGATTCACGCAAAAGGTGTTCGTCAACTTCTTCAGTCAAAAGTTGCGTCTTTTATCGTTATTACGAGTACCGAGGAAGCTGCTTTTGAAGAAGCCCTCTTTTTCGACCGCCGGGTCAGAGAGCTTGGACTAAAGGTTGAAGGCTTTGTCTTAAATCGAACCTACTTAGATTCTAAAGATGCTCCCCACCCAGACGAACTTGCTTCCGCGGAAGAGGATAATGGCGTCAAAGAAATTCTGAGTAAATTGAGGCCTCTCGCCGAAACCGAAATTCAAAGAATTGCCTCTGACGAAGCGTTATTTGAAAAACTAGTCAGTGTTAGCTCCAGTTCTGGTGGTGACGGTGCAGTCGCTCTTCCTTATTTAGATGAAACCGTTGAGGATTTAGAAGCATTGGCCGCTTTGAGTGCGCGCATTCTCAAGCTTGATCGGTCTCAAGCATGTTGATTCATTAGCGAAGTGCGCTTTCTATCTGCTTAAACAAATCGATTTGGTCAAAGAGGTCTTCTAGGTAGTCTAGTTTATCGGTATCGATCACTAGCGTTTTCGACAAATCATAACGTTGAAACCACTCGTTATAAAGAGTTTGTAGTCTCGGCAGGTACGATCTCGGAAGATTTTGTTCCTCTGGTCTTCCTCTAAGCTTAATTCGTTTACGCAGGGTCTTAACAGAACAGGTCAGATAGATCATTAGGTCTGGAGCTCGAAGTTCACGAATGATTGCTTCATAGAGTTCTCGATAGACCAGATAGTCTCGTTTACTCATTTTCTTTTGACGATACAGATTTTCCGCAAATATCTCCGCGTCTTCATAAATTGTACGATCTTGTATAACCGCCTTTTCTGATGCTGTAAGTTTTTGATGAATGGAAAACTTCTTCGAGAGAAAAAACATCTGAGATTGAAATGACCAGCGTTTCATATCCAGATAGAAATCTTTCAAATATGGATTTTCGTCGTTTGGTTCATAGTAGGCATCAAGATTATATTGCGTCTTGAGAAACTCAACTAATGTTGATTTTCCTGCACCCATATTTCCCGCGATGGCGATGAAACGACTTGGTCCTAATGGAAGACGAGCCATTATTTTTCCTCCATAGGCTTTTTCAGTATGCTCCGTGCTTTTTTAACCGTATTCGGATCCGCTCCACCCACGGCCGTCGCCGTAAGGCGAGTGGGCGATAAATAAGTTCGGCAAACTCGTAAAATATCTTCTGTTTGTACGGACTTCAGTGATTTGATTTTATGGCCAAATTTTTTCGGCTTACGAAAAAGAGCCGATTCGCCATACCAATGGCTTAGCTCCTGAGGTGAGTCTAAAGAAAACTCTAAAGCAAGACTGGCGCGATACCGAACTCGATCAAGTTCCTCCTTGGTAAGACCTTCTTTCCGAAGTTCAGAAATAAACTTTACCAATCTTTCAAGAACGGAAAGGAGCTTTCGATTTGAAACGGCGACTTCAAAGTTAAACAGTCCACAATCTGAATACATTTCTATGTCTGCGCTAATGTCGTAGGCCAATCCGAGTTTCTCCACGAACACATTTTGTAATCTTCCAGAGAGTCCACCATCTAACACATGTCTAAGTAGGTCTAGGGCTGCGTAATCTGGGTGTTCTTCTGATACGGTCCGAAAACTGAGGCGAATTCGTGTTTGCGGTTCGTCAGTTCGAACGTAAACAAGCCTTGGTTTCGGTTCTTGTAATTTCGGTGCAGTTTCGGTTGCTCGCCTCCCTTTGCGCAGTGGCCCGAAAGTTCGCTGGATGGCTTTTCGACAATTTGATGAATTTATTTTGCCGGCGACGCAAACCACCATGTTTGCTGCCCCATAATATTTCCTTCGATGTGCCATTAAATCGTCGACATGAAATCGCCTAACATTTTTCTGAGAGCCTTCTATGGGTAGACCTAGCGAATGCCCGGCGAAAGCTTCTCGGTGAGCGATGTTGTCTAGGTCAATCATTCTACCTCGATCATCTATCGCGTCGAGCATCTCTTCCATAATGATTGATCGTTCTACATCGATATCGGAGAAGGTTGATGCTAAAAACATACTCCCGAAAATTTCAATCGCGTCTCGAACATGTTGGGGGTGAACTGTCGTGTGATAGGAAGAAGAGTCTCGCGACGTAAAGCCATCTAGAACCCCGCCGTAGTCTTCCATCGCGGCATTCAAAGCGGTGGAATCCGGGAACCCTTCACAGCCCCGAAAGAACATGTGCTCTAAGAAATGTGATATTCCATTGTTTTCGGCTTTTTCGTGTCTACTGCCTACACGGGCGAAGATGGAAATATAAGCACTATGTAAATGGGGCATATTAACGGTCACCACTGTGAGTCCGTTATCCAAGACTGTATGTTTGTGCCGATACTCCGCCATGTCAGCGATCGAGAAGCTAGGTCAGTCTAAGTTTGATTGCAAGAAGCTCCACTTGCAGTCAATTACGTCAAAGCGAGGCGAATTATACACGAATGGGCTGAGAGCCCACATCGAAAAAACATATCTGTTGGCACGAAAATTGTCCGCCACAAATGTTCGCCTCTTTCTAATATTTTTTTTCGTCTAATTTTATTAGCCACTCGATACAGTTGGTTGCCAAAAATTTCAGGATATCTATGAATAAGCACTTATAATCAATAACTTTTTTATTTTATTTGTCTGACGCGTCGCGTAGGTAAGATAAAGTATTACCGCTAAAGTACCGAAATCATTGTGCAACATATCTTCGAAGGCGCCGAAAATAGGAATATGATGACGGTGCGTATGGAGAAAAAAATTATTACAAGCAAGAGCGTGTCAGGGTTTTTTCGTGATCTTCTTGAAGAAGTTCTAGAGGGTCAAGACGTGCAGCTCAGCGATGCGTCGGCTGCGTATCTCGTACACGTCGTATCAGGCTTTACAAATCCTGCCGTTCTTCACAGCAACAACAGCGTCGAGGAACCGGGGCCGCCCGCCTTGTTTCGACTTTATGAACAGGCGATCAGCGCGCCCCCACTAGAGCAATTTGAAGCCTATCGCCATTTAGGCGATGTTGCTTTGTTTGTGAGCAGTTTCTTTGCCCCGCACGTTGAACGTTCAGTGGTGTCGTTTGAATATTACATTCAGATGGGCGGTAGCGCGTATGATCGTGCAGCAAGTTTAGACCGCACCGGTAAAATGCGTCCTTTGATGCGACAATTGGCCGACAAATTCTCACGAGTTGTCGAATTACTGACTCAACTTGCTGAAAAAACGAGCCTACCTATTTGTCGAGACCTTGCGAATCTCTACGAGCGCTGGTCGCGGAATCCCAACAACCAAGAGCTGTATGAACGACTTATTCGACAAGGTGCTGTCCCAATCGGTTCTTAGGGCGGTAAGAAGCTATGAATTTACTCAATCGTCTCCAGCAGACGCTTCAATATTTGTATCGAGTTGAAAGCCCCGTTGCGGCGAATGATTTTCGGTTGCAGCCGGAACATCTTTCTTTGCTTTTGAATGAACCGACAAAGGAGACGCCTAGAGAAGCTCTCTATCTCATTCCCGGAGCTGATCAGACCACAGATATCGGTCTATATATTTGTCCTCATGAAGTCCGCAAAGCCCAAAAATTTATTGATGCCCCGAAAACCGGTTCGGTGGATTCTTTCTGCGTGGCCTTAGAGGGCGTCTCTCACTTTCTCTATCTGACCTATTGCAGTGCTGCTCTTCAACGTCCGGTTTCGCAATTGGAATTAGAATTACAAGCAGAGGTCGATAAATATCTGCTTTTGCGTATTCTCTTTGGTGTACGTGACGCGATGTCTCGTCTATTCGCGACTTTGCATCTCCATCCAAGTGTAACTCCAGACACTGAAGAAAGATATATCGTCGCCCACAATAACGCTTCAAGATACGTTCGATGGATGGATAGCCAGCTTGCTCACGGAGATTTCTATCGCGTGTTTGAGGACGCACGCGCTTTTTATCGCAAGACCATCACAGCCAAACTCGCTCATATTGATTGCATGTAAGTTCCAATAATTCCTACTCACTTCCTCAAACAATTCATTTTTTTGGTCTCAGGCAAAACTCGAATATACTAAAGCCGTGTGGAACCGATTCCCACTACCGCTTTTTTTGACCCTGATTCTCATCTTGGTCGCGATCATGTATTCGGAAATACATTTTCTTTATGCTGGGGATCTTATTCACGGCAATTTCGAGACGATTCATGCTGCTGTCAGCGCGATGAGCCGTTCGCACAATCAACTGCTCTCTGTCGTCCTGGTGTCCGTTGCTGTCGCAATACCGATTACTGCGACTCATTATACCCCCAAGCTATTAAGACTTTTCCTGACGGATAAGATCCACCTCAGTATTCTAACGATTTATGCCCTTGCTGCACTCCATGCGAATTGGGTGAGCTATATCATTCGTAATGACCAAACCGCATTTCTCCTCGCAAAGGCTGTCATGTTTACCTGCGTGCTCGGATTTAGTTTGGTTGTTCCCTACTTTTGTTATGTGATTTGGTTTCTTGAGCCGAGCTCCCTGGTTTCGAGAATTCAAAAACAAGGGAATCGAGCGGTGGACAAAGCCCGTCACCAAAAACGTTTGACGACGACTCAGCGCGAACTCGCCCACGCTCTTCATAATCTTGGGAGTCTCATGCTCAAAGCCATCGACGGTAGTGCCAGGCGAGGAACCGAAGAAGCGATTCGAGTAACGAGAGAATTATTAAGAACCTACGGACTTCATAAAAAAGATTTACCGAAACATTGGTTTTCACCTGAACCGGAGGATTTTCGAGGATTGGCTCCAGAGGCAATGCATTTCATCGCCTCTGATCGATGCTGGGCAGAGCTAATCGCGCTACAGGACCTCAACCTCGCATTTGAAGCTGCACTCATAAAAATGCCTGATGCGGTTGTATATGTCGCTGACACAATCAGAGGAATAGCTTCCGATGCGTATCGCCGTAAAGACTTTCCCGTCGTCGATAACGCGGTTAGGGCTTTCAATTCGAATATTCGCTTTGCTATCACTCATGGCGAACCTCACGCAGTATTCGATGTTCTCACTCAGTATCGAGTTCTCGCTGAAGAGGCGCTGGGTGACCACCCGACATTGGCCAAGGACATTGCTTCAAATCTCGCCTATTACAGTAGTGTAGCGAAAGCGGCTGGTCTTCAGTTTGTTCCTGAACTTTTCATGTACGACCTTGGGCTTCTCTACCGAGCATCCGTTGAACATCAATGCTCTTCCTCTTCGATGCTCTTAGAAGGTTTTGCTGAACAATCAAAGCAGCTTTCTCCTAATGAAAATGTCTTTCTCGCTTGCGCTGTTTTGGTTACCTACTCTTACGTCTTTAGGGAAATTGGGCCTGCGCAAAAAAATGTTTTTCGTAGCCTCATCGAACAGTTCAGTATGGATACCATCCAAAGGGCCGCTCAGACGATTGAGAGTGCTGAGTCGCCAAGATATCGGGAACTCACGGCTCGTCAGGTGGACCTCAACTTTGTGCCTCCATCGTTTTTTGATGATGTTCGCAAGGATCTTCAGATCTAATTGATGTGCTTATGGGCACGAAAAAAAACTTCTGGCTCTTTCGTCGTTCGGCGAGGAGCTTACAAATTCTATCTGGGCCTCTTCACCACAGCTTGCAAAAGTTTTGGCGCCATCCTTTTCTTCGTGACCGTATTTGGAAACATTGGACGCACCGTAGGCTGCAATATCGTACTGCCCGTTGTTTATGACCTGTGCTCCGTCTACCGTGACCGATGAATCTATGGTCACTAAGAGTCCCCCTCCAGAGCACTCCCGAATTTGGCTGTTAATAATCGCTGCATGTTCGCCTGCAGATACAAGGACTCCAGGCCCTTCGAGTACACGGGAGATCTTTGAATTTTCAATCCGAACTCCTTTGTCTGCTTTGCTGTTGAGCCACACTGCGCCAAATCGCGCGCTCGTTATTTCACCGTTGAATACGCCATGTGCTCCATTTTCTACTCGTAATCCGAATCCTCGAGAATTCTTAATGCGCGTATGATGCAGCGTGAACTGAGCCTCAGAACCCGTTACGAATATCGTGTCGTCGATGGTCGAAGAAAGTACGCGTTTGTTCTGTCCGAAGAAGGACTCTCGACTTTTTAGATCACTTTGTTCCGCGATGAGTCCATAACCTGTTTCGCTCTCTACTCGAGAATTCATAAAAGAGATCAGGCTCCTAAAAGCGTACACGGAACCCACTCTTGAACTTTCCACAGTACTTCGTGAAAAACGTAGGTTCCCACGAGAGATTCCAACGCCGATATCGTTAGAGCTACCAACAGTGGAGTTCGTTACCGAAACGTCCGAGTCATCGATATGAAGTGCGAATTTTTTTGAGTTTCTCAGTCTAGAATTCGCGAGCACCGCCTTACTTTTACCAACGATGCTTAGTCCGATTCCTTCGCTGGCCATGATTTGAGAATCTTTCAGGGTAAGGTGACTGCTCTTCTTCGCCAAAATCTGTGCTTGATGACCACCATTGGTCATTTGAAGCCCTTGGAAATTAGCTTCTGTATTCATCATATTGATAAAATTGATGACTCTTTTGGTTCCGGAAAACGAAACGTTGTTTACAACGACATTGGCGTTTTCAAACTGCATGCAAACTCCTGTACGGCAATTCAGTTGTGAGCCTTCGATATGCACGGCGCTATTTTTAATTCGTATTCGTCCCGTCAGCTGTAATTCTTGAATCTTTATCTTTCCATCTTTATTGCCACTGTCTTCAATCTCTAGGGTCCCTTCAATCGGCCCCAAGCTTCGAATACTTAGAGGCGCAGGAATATTAAGTCGCAGTGGCTTGTCGTATTTCCCTTCCCTGAGTTCAACCACTGCGTCCACGATTGAAGAGGGTTGGATTTTTTCTAACGGTGAAAGCGTTTGCCAAGGTTGTTTCTCGGACCCAACAGCACGATCATCCCCATGAGGTGACACGAAAAATGTTCTATAGGCGATAACTCTCGCCGAATGCGAATTTGTAGCGAGCCCTCGACAAGCGTGCGAAAAAAAAACTGGAATGAAGAGGATAAAATGAAGTGGAAAGTGAAAGGTCAAAGTCTTACAGGTTGAACCAAGGAGTGACCCAGAGGTATTTGATGTCCAACACCCATCGAAGAATCATTTTGAATGGAAGCAACATCTGCATCATGAACAAGCCTGCTACGATATTGTAGCGAATAAATCCTAGTTGACGCAGAATCGGGGCTTTCTTGTGAAAAACGATCCAGACTCCCGGAATGACGCTAAAGAACGCACCCATGGTTGCAGCCCCAACGAAGAAGCTCGTCCAATAATCACGAAAGCCGAGAAAGTAGGCCCAGTCTACATTGTTCAGAGCGACAACCTTGTGCGGATCCCAGAACTGCCATGGCATAAAAAAGTTCCAACCTGGACCACGCATGAAGACCCCAATCACGATCATTACGACCCATAGGACGTGAAAACCGAAGAGGTAATTCAGTACGGCAAACCAGCGCTCTTTGAAGGTGTAGTAGCCATTGCCTCGCGGATTGATGTCAATGTACGGAATCACCATCAGCCCAACGAGAATAAACGAAGGAAGCACAACTCCCGCCATCCAAGCATCGAAGTAAACGAGCATCTCTTGGAGTCCGAGGAAGTACCAAGGCGCTTTTGAAGGATTCGGCGTTACGCCAGGGTTTGCAGGCTCTTCCATGGGAGCATCGATGGTCAAAGACCAAACGATGAGTACCAACATCATGATGAGTCCAGCGATGAATTCAACGCGCACAAAATAAGGCCAGCTGTGGATCTTGTCAGAGAGGACTTCGTCTTTTTTCGTAAGCCGCAGCTTGCCCGTTGCAACTTTGTTGTCGGCGGGTCGGTTGAGTGAATGGGTGGTATGTACTGAATCAGCCATCTTTGCCTCCGTGCTCTAGAGTGGACCCGAAATCCCGCCGTCCTTACGAATTCGCCAGAAGTGCAGAATCATAAGGATCGAAGCCGAGATCGGAATGAATACGCAGTGAAGTACGTAGAAACGTAACAGCGTTGGTGAACCAACATTGATACCCGCAGTAAGAATCGAACGAGCATCATAACGCGGTGTCACACCTAGCTGCGGACCAAAGGGACCTTCGTGACCCAGGAGCGGTGTCGCACGAGCCATGTTCGAACCTACGGTCACCGCCCAGATGGCAAGCTGATCCCAGGGGAGCAGATAGCCTGTAAAGGAGAGCAACATCGTGAGAACAAGAAGCAATACTCCGACAATCCAGTTGAACTCACGAGGCGGCTTGTAGGAACCGGTCATGAAAACGCGAAACATATGCAGCCACACAAAGATAATCATGCCGTGGGCCGCCCACCTATGCATATTTCGAGTAAACATACCAAACGGTACGTCGAAATCGAGATACTTGATGTCGTGATATGCGTACTCTGCAGCGGGTCGATAATAGAACATCAAGATGACGCCTGTGACCACGGTTACGAGGTACAATAAAAAGGTTAAACCACCGGCGCACCATGTGTATCGATATCTAATACCGTGTCGACGAACCTTGGTCGGATGTAAGTGCAACCAAACATTTGCACTGATTTGAAGGGAGCGGTTTCGAGGTGTGTCCGCGTACCCGTGACGGAAAATTGATGTCCAAACTTGGGACTCCGTGATGGCTTTGAGCGCATTCGAAGTCGCTGAATTTTCTTTGCGTTCACTCATGTTTATACCTTCGCCCGAGAGTCAGCTTCTCCCCACTGACCTTTCTCGTGTAGGAACTTGATCCCACGATCCACCCAGATGCTGCCGTCATCGCCGACCCAAATCTTGAGTCGCTCGAGTGGCCGTGGCGCTGGGCCTTCATAGTTCAAAGCCAAAATATCTCGTCCACGAGTGAAGTCGAAACCTCGGAAACCTGAACCGTGACAAGGGCATTTGAATTTGTTCTCTACAGCGAACCATCGAGGCGTGCAGCCGAGATGTGTGCAAACTGTGGAAACAGCGAGGAAGATGCTTTGGCTGTTCGAGTCTACCTGGTGAGCGATCCACGCTTTTTCTTTTTTTACGAGCTTTTCACTCACCGTATTGGGAGCGTACTCCGCCGGCTGCCCCGCGTTGAAAATTGTGGATGGTTCAAATAAAACTCGTGGAAATAGATACCGCACGAATCCCAGACCCAGAACGCCTACTGCATTGAGTAGCGCGGCCCAGCCGGCGAGCGAAAAAAAATCTCGTCTCGACCACGTCCAATCTTTTGTTTGTAAAGAATCGTCTCTTACTTGTCCTGCCATGTAATTACACCGCTTACTGTTGAGAAGTTAACTAACTTGTACCTCAACCCCGATGAAGGAAATATGATCTGCTTACCATCTAGTCAAGCGATACAAGCCACTGAATCTGCACGAAAAACTCATGCAAGGGATCTCTTGACCAGGGAGTTCCAAGCGACTAAATGAAGGGTACAAATGATGATTCTAGCCGGCGGCTGGGCCAATTTCTCAGCGATTATTACAAAACCTGACAACATTCCGATCATTTTCATGGTTGGACTCGTCGCGTATTTTACTTGGGTGTCTCTGTCCGAGGCTCGAAAAAACGACAAACTGATAGAAGAAGGCCGTCGCGACGAAGTTCTGAAGCGAATGCAAGAATAATTGCGGGCAAAAAACAACCTAAATACCCTATTTTACTTTAGTTCTGCTTCTTGATGTTCAAGTTCCGGTACCGGCCCTTCGGCCACTCGGACCTTTTCGAAAAGCATTCGATAGATCGGTTCCCCGATGTCCTCGTGATGCTTCTCCCAGTCTGTGAACTCTGGGATCGGTCTCTCAACCAGCATGGAAGGGTCGAGAAGACTTTCAAATGATCCGTCTTCGGAGAAAAAATAGTACATTTCTTTGGCCAGATTGGGCACGTCTGACTGCGCATAAATTCGCCCGCCGATGTCCAAAAGTTCAGACATGTCTCTGACCAATTGAGGTTGAACCATTCTGCGCTTCCAATGTCGTTTTTTTACCCAAGGGTCTGGGAAGTGAACATGGAAGCATTTCACGATGTTCGGGGAAACCAGTCCTTTCAAATTGAAGTTCGCATTGCCGTACAAAACCACTGCGTTCTTCAGCCCTAGCCTTTCTTGTCGCTCCATGGCCTGGTCCACCATGGGTTTACGTACCTCTATCCCGACAAAGTCCGTATCTGGACAAGCTCGTGCGCGATCAAAAAGAAAACTGGCGTTGCCAGGACCGAGTTCAATCTCCAAGAGAGCTTCTCTACCAAACAAAGCCATGCGATCCAGCATGCCTAACTCCACGTTACAGCTGAAGGGATTTGCGTGCCTTCGAACTCGCCTTGCCATTTTTAGTTACCCTCCATTTCTGGTGGAAAAGAAAGAACTTCACTTAGTCTATCTTTCCCCAAACACAGCATAAGAAGTCGGTCTAGACCAATAGCAATTCCACTTGCATCCGCAATTTGTCCGAGATCTTCGACAAGATCTTCATCGATTGGATAACTTGGTCTTCCAAGTTTCTTGCGTAAATCATTTTCTTCTACAAAGCGTTCTCTTTGTAATACGGGATCGACCAATTCATCGAATGCATTACCGAGCTCTAAAGACCCTGCGAAAACTTCAAAACGTAGACAGCGTGACTGATCATTCGGATCTATTCTTGATAACGCAGCCATGCTTGCAGGGTACCCATACAATATAGTTGGGCATTCAGGATCAAAACTTGGTTCAACGCACTCAAACATTGCTCTATGAAATAAATCTTCCCACGTATCATCTTCGTGAGTGCGAATGGGCAAAGCGCTTCGAAAATGATCGGTTGATATTCCCCCAAGAGGGTCACAAAGTCCAACCCTTCGAAATGCATCTGAAACACTAATTTTTTCCACATCTCTCGGTCGCCATGGTCCGTCAACAACCTCTGCGATAAAGAAAAGAAATTCCTTTACGTCCTGCATGAGCATGTCTAAATCACCAGGGCAGCGATAGAATTCGAGCATGGTGAACTCTGGATTATGGGTATTCGATATTGGCTCATCTCGAAAAACACGCGCAATTTGATAGATATCTCCCGCGCCATGGGCGAGCATCCTCTTCATAGCGTATTCAGGTGATGTATGAAGATAGAGTTTCGAACTATTTCGTTCTTTCGAGGTGGTAAACTCCGTTTCGAACGCGAGCAAATGAGGCTCTAAGCCTGGAGAAGGAACAACAACCGGCGTGTCGACTTCTAGAAAACCTTTTTTATCGAAAAATTTCCGAACGCCATCGAAAAAACGTTTGCGATCACGAAAACGTTGAATATCTGGCACGCGAGCACAGCGCACCATTAGAATTCATCCTCTTCAAATGCTGAGGGCATAGATGTCAGCCTGGACGAGGCTGCCGTAAAGTCTCCGGTGAGAGGGCTTGGCCGACTTTGAACTTTTGGCTCAAATTGCGCTGTCAATCGATCGACGCCGATAAGCAGGCTGGGTAATAAACATAGGTCAAGAAGTCCCGCGTAGAGCACAAGCATGGCACCGAGCAGGCCGATTCGAACTGTGGGTACAAATGAGGATAGTCCCAACACTAAGAACCCAACCACTAAGAGGACAGAAGTTAAGACGACAGGGTGGCCGGCGTGCGTCAATGCATATCTCAGTGCTCGGGTCGTTGTTGGTGCACCTTGCTGACGCGCTCTTTGATAACGGGTGATGACGTGAATTGTGTCGTCGACAGCGATCCCAAGCCCGAGATAACCAACGATGGCACTGTTTGCATCAAAGTTTAGACCGAGCAAGACCATGGTCGCATACGTCATACCGATGGGAAGAACGCTTGGGATCAACGCAACTGTGGAAAGCATGAAACTCTTGAAACCGAAAATCATAGCGATCCATAGGACAAAGATAATGAAAGCAAAGCTACTTGCGGCGCTCTTGACGAAATAATTAACGACATCTGAAAACAGCAAAGGGATACCAGTGACGACGACTTCCAGTTCTTTCATGTTCAAACTAGACTCAGCGGTTGTCTTGATTCGGTACACCAGTTTGCGAACTTCCTCGCTGGTCATGTTTGGTACCTGAATACTCATCCGAATTTCTTTCATGTCCGGAGAAGCAAGGGCAGGAAAGCCTTCTGCTTCAAGTAGCATCACTTGAGAGACGGCATTTCTAGTGAGTGGGATTGCATATCCACGCTCGGGATCGAGCAGAGAGTTTGCCAGCTTGAGGTAATCTACGAAACTAAGGACTCCATGAATTCCTTCGAGTTTTCGTACTTCGACCTCCGCATTTGCGATATGTTTAAGGAGAGTCGGGTCGAGGAACGTGCCTTCTTTTTTGCTCCGAATAACGACTTCAAGCGTGTCTGACCCTCCCAGTGTATGCCCAATAATATCGATATCTTTTCGTAACCGGTGCTCTGGTGGAAGATACCCAATAAAATCTGAGTTTACCTCCAGTAAATTCAAAGTCGCGAAACATATTCCGAGCAAGAGGCCTGTAACACCCACCGGGAAAAACACATTTTTTCCCGTAAGTACTGCAAAGTTTGTAAGAGCGCGTCCCATTTTTGGAGCGCCCACAAATTCACGGCTGCTTTGTTTTGGGTATCGAATCGATAAGAGGAGTACAGGTGTAAGAAACATTGATGCAGCGTATGCCAAGGTAAGGCCAAGCGCCGCTCCGGCTCCGAGGCTACGGAGGGGGCCAATACCGCTGTTTAGGAGCACCAGAAAACCGATTGCGGAAGTGATTGATGTGAGTAAGCAGGGAAGGGCAAGCGCTTCAACTGTAGCGATTAATGCTTCTTTTCTGTCTTTTTTCCGGGAGAATTGCCGGCGTAATTCGACCAAAAGGTGAATGTTATCCGCCAAACCAATCACGAGAATAATCACCGGCACCAGAACTGTGGCCATGTTCAGGTTACTTCCAATCATTCCTAGCCAGCCAACGACGACCATTGTGGAAAAACCAATACTGGTGATTGAGATAAGTCCAACCAGTACGTCACCGAACATTAAGAAGAGAAGAACAAAGAGTAGAACGAAGGTTGCTGGAATGAAGGTCTTCGTGTCCTGAAGTACACCGTGTGCGATCGCTTCCTTTGTCATAGGTGGCCCACCAAGATGAATACTTCGATCCTCGGTTGCGAAACTATCGGCGATATCTCTGATTTTTCTTGCCAACTCTAAGCGACTAAACCGGGTGCTCAGTTCAGGGTCTAGTTGAACCAGAAGGAAGGTGGTTTCGTGTGACTTATCGACGAGCACCTTTGGATAAATTTGGTGTTGGACAATTCGTTCACCCAAAATCCGAGCGCTTTGTGGTGTGATCGGTCCACGAGGCAGAAGGCGACCCACGTCGATGGTATCGACGGCTTCGGCCGACCCAACATTCCCAATGACCGAAGCGCTCGCGATGGAAAGAACTCGTTTGACGGCTTGGAACTCAGAAACTTTTTCATCGATTTGGGAAATTGTCCGAACAGAGTCTGCATCAAAGATTGTCCCGCCTGATTCTCGAACTGCGATGACGATCGTCTCACCGACCCCAAAGCTTCTATTGATTTGTTCGTATACCTTCCAAGCTGGCGCGCCTTCCATATAGGTTTCGGGGCTCGAATCAACTTGAATTTTACTAATGAAGAAAACAGAGAGCAGCAGAAGACTTGTCGCCACGCCGACAGTTGTCTTCGTGTGATCAAGGCACCACCTCGTAACTTTTGCCACTCCGCGGCTGTACGTCGAGAAATCGGTCGACATAAAAGTATCGTCCTTTGGTCGGTTTGCTGCCCAAACTGACCAAAAACAACTCTCACTTTTTCCTGAAAATCACTACATTAAAGCGCCTATGCTTTTCGAAAAACCGAAAGTCAGGGCCAGATGTCTCATGTTTCTCGGCGATTCACCCTAAATCGATACATAGCTGAGACGCTAATCTGTTCCTCTTTTCTGAACAGGCTTCTTTTTCTTCGCAAATGTTACGATGACTCTGCCTTTTGGCGTTTCTTGGGTTCGAATAGAAAGGATCCCGAACAACAAGGGGAGAATCGCTGCAGCTTTTCCAGCACCCGTTTGAGTTAGAGCCCAAAAAACAGCGATTGCGAGCGCGTATAACGACCAAAGCTTGGTTCCCAACGGGTTTGGGTTGACTCGTGTTCTTTGTAACTTGGACTGATGTCTCAACCAATATAACAACCAGGATTCTGGCAACACAAAAAGTGGCGCAAGTCCCAAGAGGATACAGAAAAGAAGGTCTTGAGTATTTCCTCTGAAGCTTGTGTCATAACTGGTTGCCGCATTATCCAAGGGGGTGAAGTATTGAGGTTCTAAAATGGCTTGGTCACTATCAAAAATAGCCTCATCAAAGTAGACCTCTTCTTGTTCCTCAGCCCAATTTTGGCTCAGAATGGGGGGGAGCTCTGCTGAGGTTCCTTTTCGCTGTGACGTAACAATAAACGTGCCCTTACTGTTTTCGATCTCTTCGAGATCGCTTGTTCTGATCATGGATAGATTGGTGGGCTTTAGTGGCACATCAGAAACAATCCAATAGCGGAAATTTGCTTCTCGACTCACGAGGAATAGATGGGGATGAACCGCTTCGCGGGTCGAAAAACGATAGCTGGTCGTACTCAAGGTCAAAGATTCTTCATCAATTACAGAAGATAAATCGAAGGTGGATAATGCCAAAACCCACCCTAATTCGCAGTACTGCATTATTTTTCGACGTTGATTGCGTGTCGGTTTCAGTTCGTATTCAGCAAACCAGCTCTCTACTTCTTTCGGCAATGACTTGCTGCCGTTAATTGTCGAGGTGACGACGTTTGCTTCGATAAAATCGAACGAGGTTTCATCGATGACGATTTCGCTGCTTGGCAGTTTTCGTTTCGTATTTGCCGCGGAAGGCGCGATGGCTTGATATATCCGAGTGATTAGAGACGGATAGGTAACAAACTCTCGAACGGTTTGATAATGGGGCTTTTCTGAGCGGCTAAGCTTTTCTGCTTCTTCGAAAATCGAATTTTCGATAGAGGAAATCGTAGGTCGAGTGGGGAAAGCTCGAACCCATCCAATTGTTCCACCGCTTGCACTTGCTTTTGATAAAACGACTCTCTCGATCAGCTGCTCTTGGCTACCGTCAAATGCTACGATGGCTTCGACCGATGATACTTTGGCTTGATTTGTCTGCGACCCAATAAGCATGGAGGCCCTAGCTGTCGGTATAGAGCACAAAGTAAAGCAGATGACCCAAGCGGTGAATACGTTCTTTTTATACATACCGGACCAAGCTGACTGTACCCTCCTTCACTCGAGTGTTCAAAAATTCGGTCAACTTTCAAATATGGCCGAAATCTTTATTGATTCGTGCCCAGTGGTTTCCGTTTCATCGATCACAAGTATCAAATAGATATGGATGCGGTTGCGGAAGGTTTTACTTTTTGGATCATACGTACCCACAGTGCATTCCACGGCGGTCGTACGAATTCGAACTAATGGACGCAGCTGTGTATGTTTCAAATACTTTTCAAATTGCTCCCAATGCTGCTTCGGAATTTTTTTACGAAGCCTTTCGGTACTCATCTCACTGATATCGATAATTCCCATCTCGCTACTCTGAGCAAAAAATGGTCTTTTCGCTAATAAGTCTAATATTTCCGTGGTTTTATATCGTTTGTTGTTGAGCCAGACATCAGGAGTGAAGTAGGTATCCCATGTTTGCGCAGGTTCAAGTTGATCAAGCACAAGGCTTCGCATAAAAGTGTACGCTCGTTTACAAGTCGCTGACTCTAGCGTGGCCATAGAAAGCGAAGCCATCTGGACGTCATCTGGAGAGACCATGGGTAGATTCCTGCTTCTCCACTCTTCGGAGGCGTTTTTTTCCATCGCCATCATCAACCGTATTGAGAATTGTTCTTCCAGCGAAACGGTCACCGTCACAAGAATCGCGTTTCTTAACCCTAGAAAAGCATCCAGGATTTCAGTCAGTCCCCTTTGTAATCCCTTCTTGATTTCACCAAAATGATAGACCCGCCATTGCTTAAACTTGATCTCGGTCTCCCAGTCTGGGTGCTTTGGAATCAAGCCCTTGTTCAGATCTTCCGTTTTGTG
>Ga0163109_10000759_pt1 | contig 25823 bp, 24 predicted proteins | sample CRUFie1St13metaG_FD_108704 | JGI IMG/M metagenome (GOLD analysis project Ga0163109, IMG submission 108704) | Marine microbial communities from the Costa Rica Dome - CRUD Field 142mm St13 metaG | ecosystem: Environmental > Aquatic > Marine > Oceanic > Photic zone | place: Costa Rica: the Eastern... | reverse complement strand
TATTTCACTACCGATACAGCTGCCGCATTACGCGCTTCGGAAATGGAATGCGGCGCTTTGCTCAAAGCTACCAAGGTCGATGGGGTATATGATGCTGACCCTATACTCGATCCCGATGCTGAGCGTTATGATACCCTCGGCTATATGGATGTGCTATCGCGTGACCTTAAGGTTATGGATGCCGCAGCAATATCATTAGCGCGAGAGAATTCGATACCAATAATTGTTTTTTCATTAAATGAGAAAGATGGGTTTGCGAATGTTATTAAGGGTAATGGTCGTTTTACGCTGATTTCTTGAGCGGGGGGATACGATGGCTGATAATGGGTTTGACATTGCAGATTTTGAGCGGCGCATGGATGGCGCTTTAAGCGCGCTTGGGAGAGAATTCGGCGGCTTGAGGACGGGCCGAGCAAGCGCAGCTTTGCTTGAACCCCTAAGTGTCGAAGCGTACGGAAGCAAAATGCCTATTGATCAGGTAGGTACGATTAATGTTCCTGAGGCGCGCCTGCTTACTGTTCAGGTTTGGGATAAGAGTATGGTAGCTGTTGTAGAAAAATGCATCAGAGAATCTGAACTAGGACTCAACCCGCAAACTGAAGGCCAACTAATCCGGATTGCCATTCCGGATTTAAGTGAGGAGAGGCGCTTAGAAATTAAGAAGATTGCTGCCAAGTATGCTGAACAAGCACGCATTGCTGTAAGAAATGTGCGTCGTGATGGAATGGCTGATCTTAAAAAGGCGGAAAAGGACGGCGCCATGTCACAAGACGATCAGCACATCTGGGCTGATGAATTACAAGAAATGACCAACAAGCATGTCAAGAAAATAGATGAAGCGCTTACCCAAAAAGAAGCTGAGATCATGCAGGTTTAGGATTTGCTTTTACTCATGGATGAAGGATTGAAAGACACTCCCAAGCACGTTGCGATAGTTATGGATGGTAATGGTCGTTGGGCAAAAGCGCGTAACCTGCCCCGGCTTGAGGGACATAGGAAAGGTGTGGAGGCGGCACGAGGAGCGGTGAAGGTTGCCTCTGACCTGGGTGTCGGCTTTCTGACCTTGTTCAGTTTTTCATCTGAAAATTGGAATAGATCAACGCGAGAGATCAATGATTTAATGGGTCTTCTTAGTTGGTACCTTCGCTCTGAAACTGCGGAGCTTCATAAAAATAATGTTCGTTTAAAAGTCATTGGGGATAGGGGGCGTCTCACGAATGATATCATTGAGCTTATTGAGCATGCTGAGAACACAATGGAAGAGAATTCTGGTCTTACTCTAATCCTTGCTCTCAGTTATGGGGGTCGTCAGGACATAGTATCAGCTGCCCGGGTGCTAGCGCGTCAAGTTGCTGAAGGGGCACTTGCAAATGACGCGATTGACGAAGCTCTCTTTGCAAAATACCTGACAACCGGAGGAATTCCTGATCCCGATTTATTGATCCGAACAAGTGGAGAGCAACGGATAAGTAACTTTCTTATTTGGCAACTAGCCTACACTGAATTTGTATTTTCTGATGTCTTATGGCCAGACTTTCAGGTGCAACACTTCAGAGAAGCTATTGACGAATATCGCCGCAGAGATCGTCGTTATGGCGCAACAATCGACAGTCGTTAAAACTCAAAAGCTTTTTAAACGAACCGTCTCAGCAACGATGTTATTAGTCATTGCGGGTCTCGCAATTTGGCGTGGCGGGGTAGTGCTTAATTGCTTCCTTTTTTTACTCTCTTCCTTGCTGATATGGGAGTGGTTTTGTTTGGTAAGTGTGCTCGCAAAGATTGCGCGCCTGTTATTTAGCACACTACTCTCTTTAGGGGTTGTTTTAGCCGGCAGCATGATTGCGATAGAACTGCAGGTCGCATTAATCGGCGCTATTTTGCTCGCTGGCCAGTCTGTTGCATTGTGGAAGCATGGTAGGTTTGGCTTTGTAGTTGGAACAGGGCCTGCATTAATTGTGGCAACAATGCTGGCAGCAATTTACTTGCGGAAATTGCCTGAGCTTGGGTTAGAGACGATTTTTTGGCTAGTTTTAGTTGTTTCAGCGATGGATATTGGGGGTTACTTTTTTGGGAAAAGCATTGGTGGACCGCGGCTCGCTCCAAATATTAGCCCTAATAAAACGTATTCCGGCCTTTTGGGGGGAATGCTGGCGGGCGGTGTTGCAAGTACAGGAATTGGTCATCTAGTAGGGAGTGGTGGGACTTTGAGTTTTTTTGCGCTGGGAGCTGGACTCGCATTTGTATCTCAAGCGGGGGATTTGTTGGAGTCATCCTGGAAACGTTATTTCAATGTTAAAGACTCTAGTTCATTGTTGCCCGGGCATGGAGGGTTCTTGGATCGGTTCGACGGGTACTTGACCGCGCTGCCAATCGTAGCGCTAATGACTTTTATTCTAGGTAGGAGCCCATTTTTATGGCCGTAAAAAATGAAATAGCTGCGGCGGTTAGCGATAGTGAACCGCGGCGAGTAACAATATTAGGCTCAACTGGGTCCGTAGGTTGTCAAACGATAGATATCATCAAGCGAAATTCTCATGCTTACAAGGTGGAAGCTCTTACTGCAGGATCAAATGTGAAACTGGTGGCAGCGCAAGCAAAAGAGTTGAAACCAACATTTGTGGCAGTTGCAAATCCTGATGTTTATGGCGAACTAAACGAATATTTATCGGGTGAAAATATTGAGATTGCTTGTGGTCCAGACGCTGTTGTTGAAGCAGCAACACGAGATGCCGAATGGGTAATGGCGGCCATAGTTGGAGCCGCGGGCCTCAAACCTACATTAGCCGCTGTCGAACGCGGAGCCACAGTGGCATTTGCAAATAAAGAGTGCTTAGTCTGTGCAGGTGAGCTGATGATGGCGGAAATAGAGCGCTTTGGAGCCACTCTTATACCTGTTGACTCAGAACATAATGCAATTTTCCAAGTATATGATTTTGAGAACAAAAAAGGTATTGAGAAGCTTATATTGACCGCCTCTGGTGGCCCGTTTCGTAAATGGACAACTCAAGAAATGGGGCGTGCCAGTCCAGCAGAAGCGGTGGCTCATCCAAATTGGGATATGGGAGCGAAAATATCAGTCGATTCTGCCACAATGATGAATAAGGGGCTTGAGGTAATCGAAGCCTTTCATCTTTTTGGTCTTCCCGAAGACAAGATTGACGTTGTAGTCCATCCTCAGTCGGTTATACACAGCATGGTTGCGTATGTTGATGGGTCTGTTCTCGCGCAGCTTGGCACACCCGATATGCGTACTCCAATAGCTTACGCTCTGGGGTTTCCAGATCGGCTTGAAACACCTTGTGATCGTCTTGATTGGCAGAAACTTTTAACGCTGACATTTGAGGCGCCCGATTCCGAACGGTTTCCGGCCCTCAGAATTGCCCGTGAGGTACTCAATGAGGGTGGAAGTGCACCAATTGTAATGAATGCCGCCAACGAAATTGCTGTTGAACACTTTCTAAAAAACAGGATAGGGTTCATGGATATTCCTGCTGTTGTAGACAGTGCGTTAGCAAAATTCGATCATTGTCGGCCACAATCCTTGTCAGAAGTTCATGAGCTCGATAGTGAGGCTAGAAGGGTTGCAATAGGAATAATAACCACCAAGTAAGTAAGAAATAGAAAAAGAGCACATCATGGAATTTCTGTACACCTATATCCTCCCCTTCTTGGTGCTTCTCACAATTCTTGTATTCGTCCACGAACTCGGTCATTACTTGGTTGCAAAACGTAATGGAGTGCGGATCGAGGTTTTTTCGGTTGGGTTTGGGCCAGAGCTGTTCGGCTGGACTGACAAAGCGCTGACACGTTGGAAATTCAGTGTAATCCCGCTTGGCGGCTATGTTAAAATGTTTGGAGAAGGCGGGCATACCGGCGGGGGGAAGTCTGACGCTCCGCTCACCGATCAAGAAAAAAAGTACTCATTCTCGCATAAAACATTAGGACAGCGTGCTGCGATAGTTTTTGCTGGTCCCGCCGCAAATTTTTTATTCGCAATCGTTGTTTTAGTTTCTTTGTTTATGACCGTTGGGCAACCGTATACGCCAGCAGAGGTGGGTTCCGTAAAGGCTAAGAGCGCAGCCGATGCTGCCGGTCTTAAAGCAGGTGATAGGTTTCTTGAAATAAATGGTAGCGAAATATACCGCTTTGAAGATGTACAACAAATAGTGCGGTTAGCGGCGGGTGAAAGATTGGAACTGCTTATTGAACGTTCCGGGCAAGAAATCCTACTTTATGCCACCCCAGAAACAGCAGAGCTGAAAGACAGGTCTGGTAACACGCATAAAGTTGGAATGCTTGGGATTAGTCGCCAAGGTGTATCGTATGTCCGTCATGGGCCGGGTAAAGCGGTTTGGCAAGCATTGCGAGAGTGCGTCCAGTTAACTCTGGGTACTTTCAAAGCTATCGGCCAAATGGTTCAGGGTACGCGCAGTGTAGATGAGTTAGGGGGGCCCGTTCGTATTGGCCAAATGTCTGGTGATTTTGCTAAATCAGGCTTTATTGCTTTCCTATGGTTCATGGCTTTACTATCCATAAATTTGGGGCTCATCAACCTATTTCCTATCCCGATGCTAGATGGAGGGCATCTATTCTTTTACGCAGTCGAAGCGATAATACGTAAGCCCATAAATGAGCGAATTCAAGAATATAGTTTTAGAATTGGTATGGCATTAATACTTGGTTTCATGGTCTTTGTTACCTTAAACGACATTAAATCTATATTTAATGTTTGAGTTTACAAGAAAAACGTCTTAATACTTAATAAATTGTAGAAGGTTAACTTGCGAGTGTTTAGAGTATTAGGCGCTTCATTGATTGTTGTGGCCTGTTTCAATGCGTTTGCGGTAAAATCGTTTGCGCAAGGAGCAGGATCATCGACAGTGGCACCAATTATTGTGCCGCCCATGCCTCAAGGCGGGGTGGGGCCTTCATCTGAGCCTGTTCCACGTGCTGCCACTAATCCACCTGCCCGTTCCGAATCTGGAATAAAAGAAATCATCGTCGAAGGCACTCGGCGCATCGATCCAGCTACCGTCCTGTCTTACATTACTGTAAAGTCGGGAGACGCTTTTTCTCCTGAGCCTGTCAATCGGTCGCTTAAAAAATTATATGGCACAGGTCTTTTCCGTGATGTTACCATTAACAAAGAAGGACCAAACCTTGTAATTCGTGTGGTCGAAAATCCGGTTATTAATCGTATTGCTTTCGAGGGAAACAAGGAGCTTGAAGATGACGCGTTGAATATAGAAATTCAGCTTCGTCCTCGCGTAGTATTCACTAGAACTCGCGTCCAGCAGGATGTGGAACGTTTGTTAAAGTTATACCGTCGTAGCGGTTACTTTGGTGCAGTAGTAGAACCGAAGGTCATTCAGCTAGAGCAAAATCGAGTTGATCTTGTATTTGAAATAAGTGAAGGTTCTGAAACTGGCATTAGTCAGATATCATTCATCGGTAATAAGGAATTTTCCGATGGAGCGTTGCAGGAAGTCATACTGACGCGTGTTTCAAGGTGGTATAGATTTTTTTCTAGTTCAGATACTTATGATCCCGATCGGTTGACCTTTGATAGAGAACTCCTTCGGAGGTTCTATTTAGAGCACGGTTACGCAGATTTTAGGGTTATATCTGCGGTAGCAGAGCTTGCTCCTGATAGGAGCAACTTCTTTGTTACCTTCACGATTGAGGAAGGGCCACGTTATAGATTCGGCATTATTGATACTGAATCCAAAATCAATGAAATAGATCCGAAAATTCTTAAGCCCTCGATTAAGTCAAAAGAGGGAGACTGGTATAATTCTAAAAAAGTCGAAAGCGATGTTGTTAGGATCACTAATGAGGTTGGGAACCGCGGCTTTGCGTTTATTGACGTACGTCCTATCGTAAAACGTAACAATAAAAACCGCAAAATAAACATAATGTACTCGGTGCAGGAAGGGCCAAAAACATTTGTTGAAAGAATTAATATTCGCGGTAACACCCGTACGCTTGATCGAGTAATTCGTAGGGAGATGCGACTTGTTGAGGGCGATGCTTTTAATGCGGCGAAGCTTAGGCGGTCACGCCAGCGGATAAATAATTTAGGCTATTTCTCGAATACAAAAGTAAATAAAAAGCCGGGTTCTGCTAGGGATAAAACTGTATTAGAAGTTGATGTGGAAGAGCAGTCAACGGGGGAATTAAGTATTGGTGCCGGTTTCTCCACATCGGATGGCCCTCTCGGTGAAATGTCACTTCGGGAACGTAACCTTCTAGGGCGTGGGCAGGATTTGGGTGTGAGTGGTCGTATATCTGCAGTCTCTCAGAATTATAAACTCTCTTTTACAGAACCTTATTTTTTAGATCGGGAACTGTCTGCAGGCGCTGATATCTTTCGTAACACGCGGGACCGGGCAGACCAAAGCGGGTTTGATGAAAACCGCACTGGCGGTACGTTACGGTTAGGTTACAGCATAACTGAAGAGTGGTCGCACAGTATAAGATATCAGCTTGAGCGCCAGGAGTTAACAGGTATTCAATCTGATGCGTCGCAGTTTATAAAAACTCAAGAGGGAGAGAAGCTCAAGTCCTCGATAGGTCATGTGCTTACATTTGATACGCGGGACAATCGGCAAACGCCAACAGAGGGTGTTGTTGCACGTTTAAGCAATACCTTTGCAGGTTTGGGAGGAGACGTTCGAAATCTCTCCTCGAAATTGAAGGCGCAATATTATTATCCCTTTGGAAAGCAATGGATAGGTAGTCTAGCTGGTGAGGTTGGTCATATATTCGGTGTTGCTCAGGACGTGCGTGTTCTCGATAGGTTAAGCCTTGGCGGAGACAGTTTTCGCGGTTTTGACGCGTCGGGAGTTGGTCCCCGCGACCGATCAACGGGTGATGCTTTAGGAGGCCTTACACGCGCAGTAGGCACTGCAGAACTTAGGTTTCCTTTGGGTTTTCCAGATGAACTTGGGGTGTCAGGTGCACTTTTTTCTGACATAGGAACAGTATTTGGTACAGAGGAAAATAGCAATTTAATCGATGATGTTGCAGACCCACGGATTACTGTTGGGTTTGGAGTAGGATGGAAGTCTCCCCTGGGACCACTTCGCGTGGATTTTGGGTATCCTATTGTAAAACAGGATTTTGATAAAACTGAGTTTGTTCGATTTAGTTTTGGCACGAGGTTTTAGTTCGTGGAGACTAAAAGTATTATCTTAAGTTATATTCCATCAATTTTTTTATTGGCTGCTTGCACTCTCTCTAGTGCGCCAACTACGGCTAGTCCGCAGCCAACAAAGGTTGCAGTTGTTGACCATAAGTTAATAACCAGAGACTCAATGGCGGCTAAAGGATTGCGAAACTTAATCGAGAAACGCTACCAACGCTATCAAGCCGAAATTAAAGAGGCGCAGAATGCTCTAGAAAAAGCAAGTGAGGAACTGAAACTTCAATCTGCTACTTTGGATGCCGATCAGCTTAAAAAACGTCGAGCTGAAATACGCCAACAAGCTACTGAGCTCTCTCGAGTTTTGCAGAGTCGCAAAAGTGAACTAGATCAGTTGTTTAACCGTGGAATGGCGCAAATTGATGATGTCTTAAACAAGATACTGAGAAAAATGGCAAAAGAGCGTGGAATTAACATGTTCATTAATGCGACTAAGAGTAGACGGATAGTTTTATTCATAGATACCGATCTGGTGTTGACCAATGAAGCACTTGAACGATTAGATAAGATGTTGCCCAAGGTTGAACTAGCGGTAGTGCCGCTAACATCCAAAGGGCAGTAAAATTAGAATTGCGTGGGGCTGAATTTATGAGTAGCAAGCAGAGAACGATAGAGCCGTTAGCTGAAAAAAAACCTCGTGATTTAGATATTCAATCGATTATGGGCCTAATTCCACATCGTTATCCGTTTTTACTTATAGACAAGGTTGTTGATGTTGTCGGGGATGAGAGTGCTACAGGCATAAAGTGTGTTTCGGTTTCAGAGCCTTTTTTCCAGGGTCACTTTCCCGGCCAGCCAATCATGCCTGGGGTTCTTATTGTAGAGGCAATGGCTCAAACTGCTGGTGCAATAGTAGTCAACAACCTTCCTAATAATGAGGGTCAACCCGGCGTATATTTCATGACGATTGAGAATGCACGATTTAGGCGGCCAGTCGTGCCTGGCGATACCCTGTATTTACATGTCAAAAAAGTACGCCAGAGGGGAAAAGTATGGAAATTTTCCAGTGAGGCAATGGTAGAGGGGCGACTTGCAGCCGAGGCATCTTTCACCGCGATGATCGTAGACGATCAATGACCATGGACGTGCACGCTTCTTCGATTATCGAAAAAGGGGCTGAAATAGGGGAAAATGTAAAAATCGGGCCATTTTGCCATATAGGGTCAGGTTCTGTGCTGGGTGATAGTTCTCTTGTTCACTCAAATGTTGTAATTCAGGGGCAGACCGAAATAGGCTCTAACAACGAAATCTTTCCCTTTGCGTCTATAGGGCATGCCCCTCAGGACCTAAAATACAAGGGTGAAAATTCAATTTTAAAAATCGGAAATAATAATAAAATCCGGGAGTACGTAACTATGAGCCCTGGGACAGAGGGTGGCGGAATGGTTACAAGCGTTGGTGATAATTGTTTATTCATGGTAGGTGCTCATATCGCACATGATTGCATTGTAGGAAATAATGTTATCATGGCAAATAATGCTACTTTAGCAGGACACGTTATTCTTGGTGATTTTGCTATTATTGGAGGGCTGTCGGCGGTGCATCAGTTTGTGCGTATCGGGCATCATGCGATGGTAGGTGGAATGACTGGTGTTGAATTTGATGTCATTCCTTTCGGTCAGGTTCAAGGAGACCGGGCCCATCTTTCTGGTCTAAACTTAATCGGGCTGAAACGGGGCAGTTTTAGTAAGGAAAAAATTAATCGGCTGCGCGCCGCTTACAGAATGCTCTTTGCTGATGAAGGCACTGCCAAGGAACGTTTGAAAGATGTTGCAGCAACCTTTGGTCAAGAGCCGGCTGTAATGGAAATAATTGATTTCATTAAAGCTGAATCGCATCGTGGAATTACCCAGCCCAAGTCGGGTCATGAAACCTAAGCTAGGGATTGTTGCAGGTGGTGGATTATTACCACGGCTCGTTGCAGAAGCCTGCATAAAAGAAAAACGCCCTTACCATATTTTTGGTATCAAAGATCATGCTAATCCTGACGAATTAAAAGGTCATCCTTTAGACTGGTGCAGGCTTGGAGCAGCTGGAAAAGCAATTGATCTAATGCATCGCCGCCAGATAAAAGAAATTGTGATGACAGGACCTGTTCGGCGTCCATCGCTGGCAGCTATACGTCCCGACGCTAAGGCACTAAAAGTGTTGTTGCAAGCCGGGCCAAAAGCCTTTGGTGATGACGGAATTTTAAGTGCGATCATTGATGTAATCGAGGGGGAGGGGGTAAAAGTTGTAGGTGTTGAAACAATTTTACCATGCCTTAAGCCATCAGAAGGTGTTCTAGGCATCCATAAGCCAAGCCATAACTTGCAGGCTGATATAGAGCGCGGACAAAATATATTAGCGGCGCTCAGCCCATTCGACATTGGGCAATCGATAATAATGCAACAAGGGATGGTGCTCGGCATTGAGGCTGCTGAGGGCACGGATATGCTTATTGAGCGGTCTGGCTTGTTGCGGCGTGATGGTATCGGTGGTGTTCTCGTAAAACTACCAAAGATAGGGCAGGATAAGAGAGTTGATCTACCGACTATCGGCACTAAAACTGTTGAGCTCGCAAATGCTGCGGGGCTCTCTGGTATTGCTTTACAGGCTAATGGAGCGTTGCTCGTAGAGCTCAATGAAACTATCGCTTACGCAGATAACGCTGGTCTGTTCTTAATTGCATTACCCAAGAATTCGTAATTGTATTGAGCGGGCAGTGAAAAAAATCTTTCTAATCGCTGGGGAGCCTTCAGGGGATCATATCGGGGCAAGGCTCATAGAAAAAATACGTGATAAGGCTGAGTGTGACGTAAAATTTACTGGTGTAGGTGGCCCAGAAATGGAGGCCGAGGGCCTATTAAGTAATTTTCCAATGCATGAACTAAGTGTGATGGGAATTGCGGAGGTGCTACCGCATTTGCCAAATATTTTGAAACGAGTTCGACAAACTGTAACTTCGATCATATCTGAAAACCCCGACATTTTAATAACTATCGACTCTCCAGGATTTTCAAATCAAGTGGTAGCCAGACTACGCGATCATCGTGCGATAAAAGTCCACTACGTTGCACCGACGGTTTGGGCTTGGCGGCCTTGGCGCGTCCACAAATATAAGAAAAACTATGATATGGTTTTAGCATTACTTCCCTTTGAACCGCCTTTCTTTGAAAAGGTTGGATTGCCGTGTCAATATGTTGGACATCCAGTCTTGGAGTATGGCGCTGATAGGGGTAATGGCATTTTGTTTCGAGAGCGGCATGGAATATCATCTAAGGCGATCGTGCTTTGTATTTTACCTGGGTCAAGACAGAGTGAAGTGCGTCGGTTAGCTCCCATTTTTGGTAATGTGTTGAACATTTTGCTCAAACGCGGGTATTCGTTTCATGTTTTTATTCCAACAGTTGAAACTGTAATAAAAACGTTGCCTGGCTACCTAACCGATTGGCCAGTGAATGTAACACTATTAAGTGACAGCAAAGAAAAGTATGATTTGATGGCAGCTTCAAATGCAGCCATCGCAGCTTCTGGTACTGTCTCATTAGAGCTGGCGCTTGCAAGGGTGCCAACTATTATAGCGTATAAGGTATCACCCATCACTGCTCACATTTTACGCTTAATGATAAAAGTAAAATTTGCGAACTTAATAAATATAATTCTTAACAAGGAGGCGGTGCCGGAACGATTACAAAATTTTTGCAAACCAGCAATAATCGCTGATGATTTAGAGCGTCTTCTTGATAACACCGAGAAAGATAAACAGATAAATGAAGTCGCTCCCGCTTTGAAAAAATTGGGAGTGGGAGGCAAACTGCCTAGTTCTCGCGCAGCCGAGATTATTTTAAAATTGTTAGGAAACACATAATTGCGAGGCCAGACGGTGAAAATAGCACACCTGTAGCCAAATGGCCTTTCCATTACATTTTTATATTTTTTCTCTTTGACTAGAAACTTAACGCTTATGAATTGGGATTACAGGGCGTTCGGTAGCTCCTGTATATAGTTGGCGCGGACGCCCCAGTTTCTGTACTGGGTCCATTATCATCTCGTTCCATTGTGCGATCCAGCCGATCGTACGGGCTATAGCAAATAAAACTGTAAACATTGTGGTAGGCATACCAATAGCCTTCAATATTATGCCGGAATAGAAATCCACATTAGGAAACAGCTTTTTTTCTATGAAGTAATCGTCTTTTAAGGCCATTTCCTCAAGTTGCACAGCGATATCCAAAAGCGGCTCATGTTCAATTCCCAAAGCATCTAATACTTCATGACAGGATTCCTGAAGAACTTTGGCTCGCGGATCATAGTTTTTGTATACTCGATGGCCAAATCCAAACAGTCGAAACTCATCATTTGGATCTTTTGCTTTTTCTACGTACTCCGGAATCCTGTCAGCATTGCCTATCTCGGCTAGCATGTTAAGTACGGCTTCATTGGCTCCACCATGCGCTGGCCCCCAGAGCGCGGCAATACCAGCAGCAACACTGGCAAATGGATTCGCACCGGTGGAACCTGCTAATCGAACTGTCGAAGTAGACGCATTCTGCTCATGATCCGCATGCAGAAGAAAAATACGGTCCATGGCTTTTGCGATGACGGGATTGACTTTGTACTCTTCAGCAGGAACTGCAAACATCATATGAAGAAAGTTTTCTGCATAAGTGAGGTCATTGCGTGGATATATGAATGGCTGACCAATTGAATACTTGTACGCCATTGCACCGATTGTTGGCATTTTTGCAACCAATCTGTGTGCCGTGATTGTCCGCTGCTTTGGATCAAGAATATCTATTGAATCAGGATAAAAAGCTGAAAGAGCGCCTACAACGCCGCACATAATTGCCATGGGATGTGCGCCGCGTCGAAAACCATCATAAAACTTTTTAAGCTGTTCGTGGACCATAGAATGCTCTGTGATGATCCGCACAAAATCCTGTTTTTGCTTGCTATCTGGTAGATCATCATTCAACAGCATGTAACAAAGTTCCATGTAATCACTTTGTTTCGCTAAGTCTTCTATTAAATACCCCCGGTGCATGAGGATACCTTGTTCGCCATCAATAAAGGTCATTTTTGACTCACAAGCTCCCGTGCACGTATAGCCAGGATCATATGTGAAATAGCCTGTTTCCTTGTACAACGCGCCAATATCAAACACCTTTGGGCCTGTAGCTCCTGGCAAAAGCGGGAAATCAACACTTTTACCAGTGCTGTGATCAGTTAATGTAATGTATTCATTTGCGCCGTCCGAGGCCGGTGTTTTTGGCATATCAGCCCATCCCTGATTTTGTTCTTAAAAATGTAAGCTTAAGTTCACTAGCATAGATTGCTGAGACTTAAAACCTGTTGCAGTGCAGTATAACCTTCTATGACAAACATCGCAATTACAGTCGCGCGAACAATTTCGTCGATACGTGTTTGTCACTGGACACTCTTTAACCTGGATTGTACTTCCTTACGACCAAGCGCGACAATAACGTCAAAAATACCAGGAGATGCCAAGGACCCAGTTAAAGCCACGCGCAAGGGTTTCGCAACATCTGCTAGTTTTACTCCGTGGGCCTCGGCAAAAGAATTAACACATGTCTTCATTCGTTCCACGTTCCAATCTTCAATCTCATTAAAAGTTAAATTAAGAGATCTTAGTAGTTCTATGGAAACTGGTCCGAGGCAACTCGCAGCCTTGTTATCTTTGACGGGATAAGCGGGCGGAATAACTAAAAACAATGCATCATTGACCATCTCTTTGAGATTCTTTGCACGCTTCTTAAGTGCTGGAAGCAAAAGAAATAGTCGTTTTGCAAACAATTTTTCATCTATGCCATCATTTCTGCTCGCATGTTCAATGATTAGTTGAACTAATTTCTTATCATCGCACTCAGAAATATAATGCTTGTTCACACTGTCTAGCCGATCAAAATCAAAACGTGAAGGTCCCTTATTGATACTTGAGAGTCTAAACCATGCTATTGCATCCTTTGTCGGAATTAATTCATGATCCTTATGAGACCAGCCGAGACGTAGCAAATAATTACGGACTGCTTCGGGCAAGTACCCCATCTCCTTGTATGCTTCGACGCCAAGTGCTCCATGCCGCTTCGATAATTTTTGACCGTCTTGTCCATGTATTAATGGGATATGAGCGTATTCTGGAGGTTGCCAATTTAACGCTTGGTACAAATGGTATTGTCGGAATGCATTATTGAGGTGATCGTCTCCGCGTATAACGTGCGTAACTTCCATATCGTGATCATCTACGACTACAGAATGCATATAGGTTGGGCTGCCATCAGATCGTAGGAGAATAAAGTCATCGAGTTCTTCATTGTTCACGCTGACTGCGCCCTGAACCTTGTCATTAATGGTAGTTACTCCTTCCAACGGCATCTTAATTCTGACTACAGGCCTTATACCGCTGGGGCGGTCAGCTGGATCTCTGTTGCGCCAGCGCCTGTCATATGAATTGGGTGTTCGGGAGGTTCTTGCTTTGGCCCGCATCTCGGACAATTCTTCAGGCGAACAATAACAATGATAGGCTTTGTTTTCTGCAAGAAGTTTTTGTGCTGCCGCAACATGAAGGTCGCGCCGGTTAGATTGAAAAACTATTTCTCCATCATTTTCCAAATCTAACCATGCTAAACCATTTATTATTGCGTTGATTGCAGATTTGGTAGAGCGTTTAGCGTCTGTATCCTCTATTCTCAACTTATAATAGCCACCATGGTGTCGCGCAAATAGCCAATTAAATAATGCGGTACGTGCTCCACCAATATGTAAATAGCCAGTGGGTGAGGGAGCAAAGCGGGTTACGACTTTCATTTTTATTCAAATCATTTTGTAATTCTGAAGAGATTGTAAAATTAGTTGCTCGCCTTCTGAAAACGACAAAGGAGATTCCAATCGCTTTAAAAATATGTCAATTAGTTATTCTGAGCGGCTCAACTTATTCAAAATACGATTATGTGGGAATACTAATAACTTCTCATTAAGCCGACAAGTTTGCCTTGAACCGTTACCCTATCTGGGCCGAAGATCCGAGTTTCAAACTCTTTATTCGCCGGTTCCAATGCAATTGAGTCGCCTTTACGTCTAAGTCGCTTCAGGGTTGCTTCACTCTCGTCAATGAGAGCAACTACAATGTTTCCACTCTCCGCGGAATCGCAATATTCTATTATGACCGTGTCCCCATCAAAAATGCCGGCCTCAATCATTGATTCTCCCTCAACCTCTAACGCGTAGTGCTCACCGGACGATAGTATTGATGCTGGCACTTCAATCTGAGCAGTCTCGTCGCGTAGTGCTTCAATGGGTGTTCCGGCTGCAATCTTTCCATAGCAAGGTAAACTAATAGCATCTGCCTGAATAACCGGTGTGCCGGGCCGCCCTAGGGGCTGATCATTACTAATTACGGTTGGGTTAAAACCTTGATGCTTTGGTTTTTCTCCGGGTATATTTTCAGGTAATCTTACAATTTCCAGGGCACGTGCCTTATGAGGTAAGCGGCGTATGAACCCTCGGTCCTCTAAACCGGTAACTAGGCGGTGTATTCCGGATTTTGATTTTAGTTGTAATTTCTCTTTCATTTCGTCGAAAGAGGGTGGAATACCATCTTTAAGAAGACAATCTTGGATAAACATCAACAAATCGTATTGTTTTCGAGTTAGCATTTCATAACACCCATAACGTCAAACATATTTAAAAATTCAATGACTCTTGTATACGCACTAGTAAAAATCTGTCTCAACCAAGTATTTACTTCGCCTTTACAGTCAAGCTAAACACTGGCACCGACAAAAAAGGCGAACAAAACAGAAACTTGCCAATATGTTCTATTAAAGTTCGCGAATCGGGTCAAGTAGAACTTAAAGTTGAAAATGAAATTTTCAGAACCTTGCTAGCATTGAAGGCATGCGAAGAATTTCTACGGCTGAGCCTGCAGATACCGCGGATGCCGACGGTTTGCGCACGATAAAACAATCTGATCGCGCAAGGGAAACCATCATTGAGCTGTCTTGAATAGGAAATGGTGTTACTTGCATTACTCCATTTTTACTTTTGTTTAATTTTCCACGTATGTAGTCCTCCCTAACGCCATTTTTGCAGAGAGCTTCAGTTACGTTGACAGTTTCAAGAGTACGGTCGGAAGTTTTTAGGCCAAGTTGTGCTTCGATTGCTGGTTTGAGAAAAATTAATGCGCAAACCATCGTTGAGACCGGGTTTCCTGGCAGTCCAAGCAGAGGTGTACCGTTAAAATTGCCAAATATCAGCGGTTTACCGGGCCTCATTGCAATTTTCCAGAAGTCAACATCAAGCCCTATGCCGCCAAGAACTTCTTGGATGAGGTCGTGATCTCCAACTGATGCTCCACCCGTAGTTAGGAGCAGATCAATACCCTTGGCGCCTTCTGCTATGCGTGAGAGCGCATTACGATTATCTGGGGCAATTCCCAAAAGGACAGGATCACCACCGAAAGCACGAACTGCAGCAGCAAGGCCAGTGGAATTAGCGCTTACTATTTGATTTGGCCCCAGTGTATCGCCTGGCATGACTATCTCATCACCGGTCGACAATATGCCGACGCGCGGTTTTTGTCTGACCATAACCCATGGAATATTCATGGCTGCTATCAAGCCAGCATCGCGAGCAGTGAGTAATTGTCCGGGTTTGAGGAGTACATCGCCTTCGCTGAAATCAAGGCCAGCAGATCGAATATGCCGTTCGGGTTCTATTCCTTTTACAATTACACTATCGCCTAAGGCCGTTGTATCCTCTTGAATGACAATAGTATCAGCGCCCATTGGGACCGGCGCACCAGTAAAAATTCGCACTGCTTCGCCTGAGTTGAGAATTTGAGAGTAACTCCCGCCAGCATGCACAGTGCCAACAACCTTTAGAGTAGCAGGCACAGAGGAGACATCTCTCGCACGTACTGCAAATCCATCCATCGCTGACACATCAAACGGTGGCTGAGTTCTTCGTGACTTTAATTCTTCAGCAAGAACACGGCCGAATACCTCACTCACGCTCACCTCTATAGAGGTCGTCTTTACCATCGCCTTCATAATTCTTGATCGGGCGTCAGCTACCGTTAACATGATTGAAACTCAATGTCGCCTGATTGACCGCCAGTTTTTCGGATGAGCCGTATGTCAGATATCTGCATGTGTCGGTCAACGGCTTTACACATGTCGTAGATAGTCAGGGTCGCCACGCTCACAGCAGTTAATGCCTCCATTTCAACACCCGTTTGAGCTCTTAAGCCACACTTCGCGATGACCTCTATTGAGTTACCTTCTTTATTGAGATTAAAGTCAACAGAGATGCTTGTGAGCGATAACGGATGACAAAGTGGAATAAGATCATGCGTTTTCTTAGCTGCCATAATGCCAGCTAATCGTGCAGTGCTGAGAACATCACCTTTCTTCGAACCGCCTGATTCCACCAATTTTATGGTTTTGGATGCCATTTTAATAGAACCACGGGCTATGGCTGTTCTTTGGGTCAACTTTTTCTCAGTCACGTCTACCATCGATGCCTTTCCATCATCATTTATATGGGTCAATTTCGGCATAACTTTTTCCTAGTTTACAATGGGCTTTTTTGTATCCAGCAAACGCAATGTCGCTGTCTCTACATCCTCTTGGCTCATAAGTGCCTCTCCGATCAAAAAGCAATTTGCACCGACATCAGACATTCGAGCTAGGTCATCCGGACTAAAAAGACCACTTTCACTGATCAAAAGCGTATCGGGACCTATCTTCTTAGAAAGCTCGATTGTCGTGTTTATGTCCACCTTGAGCGTTTTTAAATTGCGATTATTTATCCCGATAAGTGGCGAGGACAGCCTTTTGGTTCGATCGAGCTCATTGGCGTTATGGACCTCAATTAAAACTGCCATGCCTAAATCATGAGCTAATGCCTCAAGCGCTATGGCCTCACTATCGCTAAGCGCCGCCATAATTAGCAAGATGCAATCTGCCCCAAGTGTTCTAGATTCATATATCTGAAAAGGTTCAAGCATGAAGTCTTTTCGAAGAACAGGTAACTTTGTTGCCTTACGTGCATCAATCAAAAACTGATCAGCACCCTGAAAAAAAGGCTCGTCCGTTAAGACTGATAAACACGCCGCGCCACCTGCCTCATAGGCTTGTGCGATGGCTGTGGCATTGAAGTTTGACCGTATAACACCTTTACTAGGAGACGCTTTTTTTATTTCGGCAATAAGACCGTATTTCCCCGCTTGCCGGCAAGCTTTGAGTGCAGCTATGAAATCTCTCACTGCCAATCCATCTTTGGCCCGGGAAATCATTTCTGACAATGATACTTTACTCTTTCGGTCTACAACTTCAGCGCGTTTAATTTTACAGATATTTTGCAAAATATCAGGCATTACGATTTACCCATAATCAATAATAATTTTGTTAACGCAGCCTTTGCCTTGCCCGAATCAATAGTATTGGCTGCCAATTCGACACCTTCTTTAAGGTTTGCTGCCTTCTCCGCTACAACAAAGGCAGCAGCTGAGTTGAAGAGAACAATATCTCTGTATGGGCCTTTAGCTCCCTCAAGCAGATCTCTTATTGCTTTTGCATTTTCTTCCGGCGATCCCCCCCTCAAACTATCTATGTTGGTAAGTGGTAGACCTGCGTCACGCGGTCCAATTTCTGTGGTACTGATATTGCCGTCGGCCAGCTGTGCAACTTGACTTGTGCCTGTTGTTGTAAGTTCATCCATGCCGTCATTGCCATGAACAACCCAGGCCCTTTTGGCGCCAAGACCGGAAAGTGTTTCTGCCATTGGAACCAACCAATTATGGTCGTATGTACCCACCAATAAATATTTTACTGATGCAGGATTACACATCGGTCCCAAAATATTAAATATCGTTCTTACGCCAATCTCAGCGCGGGTCGGACCAACGTGTCTCATTGCGCTATGGTAAATAGGCGCCATTAAAAATCCGATTCTCGCTTCAACAATTGATTTTTCTACGCGTTTTTTATCAGCTTCGAGATCAAGTCCCAACGCAGCAAGAACATCTGCTGCTCCAGAGAGGGAAGAAAATGCTCGATTGCCGTGCTTTGCCACTGGAATGCCTGCGCCCGCTACAACCAATGCTGTTGCTGTGGATATATTAAAAGTACCGTGCGTATCGCCTCCAGTTCCGACTATGTCTATCGCTTCTAAAGGAGCATTGACGTGCATCATTTTTTTTCTCATTGCCTCAGCCGCACCAATAATTTCTTCGACTGTTTCACCCCTTAAACGCAGGGCAGAGAGGAATGCAGCTATTTGGGCCGGCGTGGCGTCACCGGACATTATTATGTCAAAAGCCTTGCTAGCTTCAGTCTTGGTCAACGTTTCGTTTCCAAAGATTTTAATGATGTATTGTTTTAGATCCTGCATAAAGCGCTTCTCACCTTTTTTCAGAAGTCATATCAATGAAATTTTTTAGCAATTGGTGTCCATATTCGGTTGCTATGCTTTCCGGATGAAACTGCACACCAACAAGGGCATATTCCTTATGTTCTATTCCCATGATTAGACCATCATCAGCTTCTGCAGTAACATTTAAGCACTTCGGCAACGTATCACGTTCGATTAATAAAGAATGATAACGGGTTGATTTGAAGGGGGAGGGGATCCCTTCAAAAACCCCCAGCCCTGTATGGTTAACATCACTCACTTTTCCGTGCATCGGTACCGGTGCGCGTACAATGGTAGCACCAAACGCTTGCCCAAGTGATTGGTGGCCTAGGCAAACCCCCAACACGGGAATGTATCCCGCAGCTTTTCTGATGAGCTCAACGCTTATACCAGCACTTTCGGGACCGCATGGGCCAGGAGATATCACGATACCTTCAGGTTTTAGATTTAGAGCATCTTCAACTGTCAAGCTATCGTTGCGCTTTACCAAAACGTCAGCATCTAATTCTCCCATAAAGTGAAGCAGATTGTAAGTAAAGCTGTCATAGTTATCTATCAGAAGGAACATTTTAAACTTATTCTCTTGTTTGTTGCCATTGTGAACACGGGTATACCTCATTTCAAAATCTAATATGGGCCATTTAAAATGAGAACGCTATTACCAAACGATCAAAAAGCCACAGAACTTCATCTATGTTGACTGCAGAAAGTGCATGAATAACGACAACGGTTTTTTAAAAAACCTTGGAAAAACCTTTCTTAAAAAATAGGCTCGTCACGAAAATATTCCTATACAAATAATATATAATCATTACCGTTCACTAAAATATCCGACCTTGGGATAAAAAGGCAATTATTGGTGGCTCTACGTATTTTCATGTTTTATTGAAGTGTGTGCTCACGAATAGACCTGTCGAGTTCAAATGATTAGTTTGAAGTGCTATTTTGCATTCATGCAAATCCGTTAATGTTGTCTTACATAAACCTCCATAATGGAAAAATAACAATTGGCCCGGCGAAGCAAACCCAAACGAGAAATTAAACCGCGTGCAAAAAAAAAAGCGAGATCTAGGTCTTTTTTGAAACGCACAGTATATTCGATAGCCTACTCAATGATTGGTTCAGGGCTACCACGCAATATACTTGGTTTTTTAATTGTTTTTTTATTCGGTATGTTTTTCGGTGCTTTTCTGTTTAAGCCGACGCAAACAGAGAACAAAATCTCGGTAAACCAGCAAAAAATTGGAAATTACAGCGTTCCTGTAACAGTTATTGATAATAGTGATGACGATAATGAAAAACCCCTTCACAAAGATTTAACCAAAGAAAAGTTTTTTGTGGAAAAAAATGGAGGGGCGCATATACAGTCGAAAATACCGAAACCTGATGAGTTTTCACACTCCAAAAAAAAGAAGGTTGACGTTTATTCAAAACAAACCGAATTGGCGTGGCGGCTTCATTCAGCGCGACTAGCAAATAATACGGGCGATAAACCCTCCATAGCGATCGTCTTGGACGATCTTGGGGTAAATCAATTTCTCACTGAGCAAGTAATAGGGTTGCCTCCACCCCTAACACTTGCTCTAATTCCATACGGAAAAAATCTTCACCAACATGCTGCTGCAGCCCGCAAACGTGGGCATGAACTACTTGTACATTTGCCAATGGAACCCATTAATGCAAACACAAACCCTGGCAAAAATGCACTCCTAACAAGCTTGAGTGCAAAGGAGTTACGGCAACGAGTTTCCTGGAATCTGAGCCAATTCAATGGTTTTGTGGGCATCAACAATCATATGGGCAGCAAGTTTACAGCATGGTATCCGGGTATGACGATTGTTATGAGAACCCTAAAAAAGCGGGGTTTATTGTTTCTGGATTCCAAGACAACCACAAAAACACGCGGGCAATTTCTTGCCATGAAACTGGGGGTACCTCACGCTGTTCGTGATATTTTTTTGGATAATAAAATTGAAAAAAAATCCATCAAAAAGCAGCTGGCGCAACTTGAAGTAGTAGCGAAAAAAAATGGCACAGCTATCGGGATTGGGCATCCCTACGATGCGACTATTTCGGAATTGCGGACTTGGATTCCTGCTGCTAAGGAACGTGGGTTTGTCTTTATCTCTGTTGCAGCTACGGTGCGACGACGGCTTTCCAAAACCATTCTCAAGAGGTTTTAGTTAAACTGTATCGTTTATATTTTTGGCAGCTTGGACCGCCCTTATAATAGCCCGCGCCTTATTGCAGCTTTCCTCATACTCTAGTTCTGGGTTGCTATCGGCGACTACGCCACCGCCGGCCTGCACGTACACAGTTCCGTCTTTTACAACAGCCGTTCGCAAAGCGATACAAGTATCCATATCGCCATCAGCCCCAAAATACCCTATGCATCCAGCATAAATGCCGCGTTTTTCTGTTTCCAGCTCATCAATAATTTCCATTGCCCTTATTTTTGGCGCGCCGGAAACAGTGCCAGCTGGGAAGCCAGCTACTAACGCTGATAGTGCATCATATTCTTTTTTGATAATCCCTATGACGTTTGAAACGATATGCATTACATGGCTGTAATATTCTACATTGAATTTCTCAGTCACAGTAACACTTCCGGTTTTTGTTACACGGCCAACATCATTCCGCCCTAAATCGAGCAACATTAGGTGTTCTGCCAATTCTTTCGGGTCGGCTAATAGTTCATCTTTTAACGCTTTGTCTTCAGCTGGAGATTTTCCGCGAGGCCTAGTCCCTGCAATGGGTCGTATTGTTACTGTGTCATCTCGCAATCTCACAAGTATTTCTGGGCTGGACCCAACAACAGAAAAATCTACAAAGTTAAGCAAAAACAGATAAGGAGATGGGTTTAGACGGCGCAGAGCGCGATACAACTCAAGAGGCGGGAGATCAAATGACGCTTGAAAACGCTGGCTTACCACTACTTGGAATGCGTCACCAGCGCGAATGTATTCCTGCGCTTTCTTTACCATCTTACAGAACTCTGTTTTGGACATATTCGCCTTGAAATCACATGCCTCTAAGTTTTCTTCAAGAATGCGGGGCGGGTGAGATGGGGCAGCTAAATTTTGCCAAATTAGTGCAACGCGAGCCTTTGCTTCTTCAAGAGCGACTTTGCCTGATATGTTGGCTGTAGGACGTATCGGAGTAACAACTGTGATGGTGTCATCTATGTTATCAAAAACTGCAATAACGGTGGGTCTCACAAATATACCTGATGGCAGTCCTAGAGTGTCTCTATTATGATCAGGTAAATCCTCCATTAATCGCACCATGTCATAACTCATGTAACCAACAAGTCCTGCTGCCATAGGTGGCATTCCCGAAGGCATCTCAATTTCAGATTCCTCGAGGAGAGATCGCAATGAGGTTAAACTGTCTTCATCACATGATTCAAAAATCATGGGCTTGTCGACTCTTGGAGATCTACAAACTTCAGCTTTCTCGTCAAAGCAGCGCCATATCAAATCGGGGTTAAGCCCAATAAATGAGTATCGCCCGCGTATTTTGCCGCCCTCAACGGATTCCAAGAGAAAGCTGTAGGGGTCATCGGCAGCCAGTTTGAGCATTGCTGAAATCGGGGTTTCCACGTCGGCTATTCTACCCTCCCAATAGACTTGTGGAGTAGCAGTCTCATAGGCCGCGAGAATTTTTGACGGGTTAGGGGGTGTCACCAAATGCTCCGCTTTCATCTACCTTGCTGTCGAAAAACCGCTTCAAGGCTTGTTCGTTAACAGACACATCATTTATATCTCTAATGGCTGATTGAAACTGTGAAAGTATATCTGAAACCATCGAAATTTTGATTTCATTTTTGAGAGCAGTCATGATTTTTTTATCAACCTGTTCTTGCGCTGATGAAATCTGCGTAAGTGATGCAACAAAGTACTGATTCTTCCCCCTACTAAAAACCGCCTTACCGCGATTGTTTAGTTCGAACATTTTTGTAATTAACTCGCTAGGTATCCCCTCTACTCGATCAAAACGGTTCGTAGGTCCTATATCAAAAACTTTTGCTCTTACCGAAGATGCCACGCGAGAAATAGCTTCACCATCATTAATTTTGTCGGACAAATTTTGTGCTTTTATCCTCAAGAGGTCCAACTTTTTGGCCTCACTCCACGCCAGTCGCACCCGCTCCCGTACTCGCTGCAACGGCATAACGGATGATTTCTTTATTTTGTCAACCCGGAGTACAAAAAAACCGCCTGCTGCAGTCTCCGTCATAAAAGTGTCTTGCCCTTCAGCAGCATTAAATAAAATCCTTAAAAAGGGCTTACCCGGAATATTACCTACTATTCGTCCATTTTCGTCCCGCCCACCCTGGTCGATATTACCTATTCGTCGAATTTCTAGACCTTGTTCGGCGGATGCCTCTTCAATGGCGAGCCCTTTACCAAGTGAATCTTCGAGCGAATTCGATATTCGGACCACATCTTCAAGCGCTTGCTCTTGTCGGGTTTCTTGAGCTAATTCTTTCTTAACTTCAGAAAACGATTTCACTCGCTCTGCAATTACATCATCGATCTTTACAATACGATACCCAAATTCGTCACTTAAAGGATTCGAAACTTTACCTTTTCCCAAACGGAAGACCTCATTTGCCAGTGCGGTAGGAAGATCCTCTCGTGACACAGCGCCAAGTTGTGTAGTATTTTTATCCTGTCCAGCGACTAATTCCGCAACAGAATTAAAATCTAAACCTTTTTCTATTTTTGCGCGGGCCGTATCCGCTTCTTTCTTTGTCTCAAACAGTATTTGCGAGACTTTTCTTTTTTCAGCTTGCGTAAAATCAGATATCCTTTCCCGGTATATTTTTTTTAGAGTCGCCTCATCAAGCTTTATCGATTTTGCTATTTTCGTAGGATCGATGTGAACGAGCACCAGTTTTCGATATTCGGGTGATGTGAAAAGTAGAGGATTTTCCCTATGAAACTTGATCAAGTCCGCGTCTTTGGGTTTTGGCACATCACTTTTTTTCAGTGAAATCCTAAAAGCTGAGGCGCTCCTTTTCTCGGTTTGCCATTGATATAGGTACTCTACTAATCGCTTAGGGCCCGCAGCTCCAGCAGAAACGCTTTCAATCATTTGTAAACGAGGTATTTCTGCACGCCGAGCAGCCTCATACTCCTGCAGCGTATAGCCATTATCGCGCAGCAATTGATCGAATTGGACGGAGCCGATTTGGCCGAACCGGTCTCGTATATCACGCTCAATAGCACTTGTTGCAACGGTTAAACCTAGTTTTTCGACTGCTAAGTCGTAAACGCTAGCATCAACCGCACGTTCAACCACACTTTCAAGAACACCAAATTTTCGTGCTTGCTCTTCGCTTATTCCACGCTTCCGAAGATTGTCAATCTGCCGACGGTACTGCCGTTCAATAGTTTCGGCGGTGATTTCACTGTCACCAACCTCAGCTACCACAGTCTGCACTGCGCCTTGGCCAAAAAAATCGGTAGTACCCCACAATGCAAAACTTAAAATAAGAACGCCAAATAGCAAATAGACAAGTATCTTGGCGATGCCATCTCGAATGTTCTGCAGCATTTTCTAAACCCTTATATACAGTTGATCAATGCACCGTGATTAACCATTTCGGGATTGATAACCTGCGACGGTTACCACAACAAGCGTATTCGGTTCAATAACAAGCCTTTATCGTTTAATATATCAGTATCGTGATTTTTACTAAAATTTAACAAAGAGAAGCATTTGAATATGAAACCAACCCGTCGCCCTTTGATAGCTGGTAATTGGAAGATGAACCTCAATGGCTCTGATGCCGAAAAACTCTCTATCGAGGTGGCTGCCAAAGCCGATAAATTTGACCTCGATGTTCTTTTGTGTCCGCCTTCAATATATCTCGAGAGGGTGGGTAAGGCTATAAATTCGAGCACTGTTTATCTTGGAGCACAAGATTGTCACATAAATCCCAACGGCGCCCATACAGGGGATATTAGTCCCTCGATGCTACGCGACGTTGGTTGTGTTTATACGATTGTAGGTCATTCTGAACGAAGAGCTGATCATTTTGAAACGGATCAAATTGTTGCAGCTAAGGCAGAATCTGCATGGGCGGCAGGGATTACATCAATTATTTGTGTTGGTGAGTCTGATTATGAACGCACCTCGGGCGCGGCACTAAAATCAGTAGAATCTCAAATAAATAATTCAGTGCCTGATGGAGCTGACGCCCAAAATACCGTTATTGCTTACGAACCTATTTGGGCAATCGGTAGCGGTAAAACACCGTCAACAAATGAAGTTGCACAAATGCATGGTGCTATTCGCAGGTTTTTAAAGCAGCTAATTGGTGAAAAGTCGGCACAACGTATTCGCATAATCTACGGAGGGTCTCTAAAAGGTAATAACGCCGGGCCGCTAATGGCGCTTGCTGATGTTGATGGTGGTTTAATCGGTGGCGCTAGCCTGACCGCACGGGATTTTATGGCTATTGCTGAATCTTGCCCCTAGCCAGAGCGCCTAATGTTGGCTAAAAAAACATATCTGAGCCCTGTGTTTTTATTGTTTGCGTAAGGGTATCTGTCTTTTTAGCGTCCGTTATGGAGTGGAAATGGAACAGATTATTTTAGTAGTACATTTACTTTTGGCTATAGGGTTGGTTGTTACCGTTTTGATGCAAAAAAGCGAGGGCGGTGCATTAGGAATTGGGGGCAGCGGAAGCGCGTTAGTTAGTGTGCGCGGATCTGCCAATTTTCTTACTCGTGCGACCGCTATTATGGCTGGATCTTTTATAGCTACAAGTCTGACCTTAGCTATACTTGCTGGAAGTCACAATAAAAGTAGCATAAACTTGGATGAGCCTAATTCGGGCACAGAGCGCAGTATTCCTTTATCGCCAAACACCGAGAAGCCCCCTGCGGTGCCTTTATCAAAATAACAAATGGCGAGTACATTTAGTTGCTGATAGGGGATCTGATCGAATTGGTTAGTCAATAATGACACGGTTTATATTTATCACCGGTGGAGTCGTATCATCATTAGGTAAAGGGCTCTCATCAGCCGCGCTCGGTGCTTTGCTTCAGGCACGAGGGTTCAAGGTGCGCCTGAGAAAATTAGACCCCTACCTGAACGTGGATCCGGGGACGATGAGCCCTTATCAGCATGGTGAAGTTTACGTGACTGATGATGGGGCAGAGACAGATCTCGATCTTGGACATTATGAGCG
>Ga0163109_10000757_pt1 | contig 25903 bp, 40 predicted proteins | sample CRUFie1St13metaG_FD_108704 | JGI IMG/M metagenome (GOLD analysis project Ga0163109, IMG submission 108704) | Marine microbial communities from the Costa Rica Dome - CRUD Field 142mm St13 metaG | ecosystem: Environmental > Aquatic > Marine > Oceanic > Photic zone | place: Costa Rica: the Eastern... | reverse complement strand
GAACAAATGATATAATAACATTATATGATATAAAAGTCAAGGAGAAATAATGTTAACCACTCAATTTTTTGTTTTCGGCATGTTGACCGGTGCAATTATTTGTGCTGGCACATTCTGGATCTGTCTGAACTACCTCAACCAATTCAAAACCCGAAGAACATTCCACATCGAACTTGAATCACCTAAAGAATATCACAGAGGTTTGCTTCGTGTCAAGGAAATAATCAATAAAAATGAAAATTTAGGCAATAAAGCGTTTGGATCTTTTAAAAAGAAATAAAAGTACTTTACAAGTCTAAAAAAATATGCTATGCTAAAGAAGTTATACGCTTTTACTTCTAAACTTTTAAATTTATTAGTATGTATTAATATTTAAAATAGATGACTATTTTCAAAACAGGATCAGGTCAGAATGCTTCTCTTGAAGAGATAGAAAGTATCTGTAAAGATTATGTTTCGAAAGGTGCTAGAATATTTATTGGTACTGATTCATTTATGAGCAAGAAAAAAGTTTGCTTTGCTACCGTTATTTGTCTACACGGAAACGGAAACAAAGGAAAATATTTCTTTTTAAGAGATGTCATACCCATAACGCACTATAAGGTGTTAGTTAATAGAATAACTGAAGAAGTCAGAAGATCTATTGAATGGGCGGACAAAATAAGAGAAGACTTCAAAATCCCTCAAAATAGCATAGAAGTACATATCGACGCCTCACCAGTTGAGGCAAAAATGAAAACTTCTAGGTTTATTGAAATGCTCCAGGGTTATGTTGCTGGTGCTGGGTTTGCTTATAAGATCAAACCTAATGCCTGGGCAAGTCAGACTGTTGCGGACAAACACTCTAAATCAGTAAGAATTTGACATGAATAGTAGAATTGATGGTTATTCTATCTCCAGAGATGATCTAGTGGAGAGTTATGTTAGGAAACACTACGATCTTGGCACGATTATTGTAATGTTTAACGTGCAAAACCACCTAGACTATCTTAAACAAAAGGGTTTTACAATACATAATACATATGTGTGGGATAACGAGATAATGATCTTTGAATTTCGAGACGTCGAGGAAGCAAAATTTATACTAGACTATGTATCTGGTGAGGACTGTCCTTTCACTCAGGTCTGGAGTCATGGTAAGTTAATATGCGACAATCTTGATCGACTTGCAAAATCTTAGACTATTTATAATTGGAGAAAGATTATGGAATCATACAGCAAAAAGTGGAACACGTTTATAAAGGAAGGTGGGTTTGACCCCTCTAAATTTATCATACAGAAGACTTTAAATGCCAAAATTTGGAAAAACGGTGAAATAAAGTCAGATGTACAAAGTGCATTGATGGAGATTGCCAAGGAATTTTACGAACATCTTTCAAAAGAGGTGGACGACATACCAGAACTAGAAGATGTAATATTCACAGGTTCTGTTGCAAGTTATAATTACCACGATTTGTCAGACATAGATTTGCATCTAATTTTGGACTTTTCAAAGTTCAAGAAAAATCCTGAACTCTTAGAGAAATATTTCACTGCAAAAAGAATTAATTGGAATAAGGTTCACAACATAATGGTAAATGGTCATGAGGTTGAGATTTATATTCAAGATGCAAACGAAGATCACATGGCAAGTGGGATATATTCTTTGCAAGACGATGAGTGGATAAAGAAACCTAAAAGAGAAGAGGTTTCGATTGATTTTGAAACAGCAAAGAAAAAATACAATTCCTTGTCAAATGAGATTGCAGAATTGCAGAAAATGTTTTATGATGGTGAATATAGAAAGGTACATGATCATACAATTAAACTTAAAGATAAGATTAAGAAAATGAGGACCTCGGGATTGAGAGACGAGGGGATATATTCTAGTGAAAACTTGGCGTTTAAGATGCTGAGAATTAATTTAGATTTAGAGAGACTAAGTTCTCTTAAGACAGATTCTTATGATAGGATGATGTCTGTGACAAATTCTGAAAAAGTCAAGATTAAAGTACAAGAAGTTTGGCGGAACTTCGTGGCAAAAGGAGAAGTAAAATGATAGACCCAGACACCCCATACGGTGTTGTAGATAACGACACAGGAGAGGTTGTTTATAAGACAACTTATAAAAATAGAAATAAAGCACGTTCGATAAAAGACAAAAAAGATCTAAAGCACGGTAAAGTTAAGTACAGTGTAAAAGTTTTGGAGGAAGAGAGCATGAGAGAAGGATCAATGAAAAAGACCAGTCGCTTCAAGGAAGGAGACAAAGTCGAGCACAAAGAAGAGAAACGCGGCGTAGGCACTGTTGTTTCTAGGTCTGGTGATACTGTGGGTGTTAGATGGCCATCGGGTCAAGAGTCTCATAACCATGGTATGCTTAGAAAGACTGGTGTGAAGGAGGGTCATGAAGATTCATTTTCTTATTACGATGATGAAGAGGAACCCTACGACTATGATGGGGGAGAACCCTATGACTATGATGGTGATGAAGATGATTTAGATTACGAGTTGCGTGATAGGATGCGCGCCATCAAGGCAAAAGAAAAGGAAGAAAGAGAGAAGAAATCTGTCAAAGAAGTCAATAAAGGGCAAAAAAAGGAACTTAAAAAGATTTCTAAGGAACTTGCCAATGCATCTAAGATGCATAAGGGGCAATCTGACAGAATCTCAGATCTTTTAGACAAGGACGACGAAAAAGAGGACATTGAAGAAGGCAAGGCAAAAAATTGCGGATGTGGACAAGATCCTTGCGTCACATATGGCATTGCTGAAGAGTTGGAAAACCCTGAGAAGGCAGACCTTGACAAGGACGGAGAACTAAGTTCTTACGAAAAAAAGAGAGGCAAAGCGATTGAGAAATCGATGAAAAAGCAAAAAGGTCTAAAAGAAAAACTTTATGAGTCAAGAGACACCAAGTTGTTTCAGAAGTTACTTAAAAAGTGGACAAAGAAATAAAAACAAGATATAAAGCAAAATTGATCCGGGTTGTCGATGGAGACACTATCGACGCCCAGATTGATTTGGGTTTCGATATCTTTGTTAATAAAAGAATACGTTTATGGGGAATTAATGCCCCTGAGACGCGTTCAAAGGACAAGGATGAGGTTAGTGCTGGAAAGAAGACTTTGATGCGTCTAGCGTCCATTCTCGCCCTCTCAGGTGGAGAGTTTGAGGTAATCACTCACGGTGATGGCAAGTATGGTCGGTGTTTGGGCGAAATATACGTGGAAGACTTCCAAGAAAGTGTAAATCAACTACTAATCAATGAAGGTCTAGCAAAGGAATATATATAATGAAAAAGATTGTTGAAAATTTTCGTAAATTCGCAGATTCGGGTGATGAAATTGATAAATTGGTTGCGAAATACTATTCTGACCTGAGTGATGACGCCCGTCAGGAGAAGGTAGACTTTTTCAAGAAAAGGATGAAAGCGTCAGTTCGGACCAATGGAGAATGGATTCGCAAAACTATGCTTCATTCTTTTGAGCAAAAAATGAAAGCAGAACGGCAAAGAAGAGAAAGGACACCAGAAGAGACCGCCGCAGCAAAGGCAGCATCAGAAAAATCAAAATTAAAATCAGATGAAAGAGAAAGGGAGATGAGAAGAAAGTACGGCAGAAGGTGGAATAAGTAAGATGTGTATAATTTGTGTTGAGTTGGAGAAGAACAGACTTACTGTTATCGAAGCGCGTAGGAATTATTGTGAAATGAAACCATTTCTAGGGGATCATGCTGAAGAGGTCGAAAAGTTGATGTTAGAGAAAGAGATAGAGGAAATATTACAAGGTTATATAGAATTCGAGGAGGATTAGTATGAGTATTGAGATGGTGTTGTTAATTGTTGCAGTCGCGATACAATTTTTAAACAACAGAAGGATTGATAAAAAATTAGAAGAACTAGAAGACAGGACAATCCTCACAATAAGAAACCCAGTAATGGCGAGAAGAAGTCTTTTAAGAAAAGAAAAAAAATAGTTACATTGCTTGCTTCTTTGTGATAATATCAATCTACATTAACAAAGGAAGATAAAAACATGTATGCAGATGTAGTAGTTGATCTACAGTTTGGTGATTGTGGCAAGGGGAAGGTGGCACACCATCTTTGTAAGACCGGAGACTACACTCACGTAGTGCGATATAATGGCGGATGTAACGCTGGTCATACAATTTACCATGAAGGTAAGAGATTTATAACACACCACATACCATGTGGTGTTTTTTTTGGCATTAGGTCCATTATTGGACCTGGTTGTGTCGTCAACACTGAGCGGTTCTTGTCCGAAGTAGAAGAACTTGAGAGTGCCGGAATAGATACCAGAAGTCTTATTGGGATAGCATCAAATGCCCACATAATTACAGACTTCCATGTATCGGAAGACAGTAGGGACACAGAGATTGGAACCACCAAACGCGGAAATGGTCCTGCGTATAGAGATAAGTATGCCCGACGAGGTGTGCGTGCTTTAGAAGACCCAAGACTTGCCGAATACATAGTTGACATCTATGAAGAATTCCACAACAACCCAAACTTTAAAGAAATAGGGGTTTTGTTTGAAGGTGCACAAGGATTCGGATTAGACGTGGACTGGGGCGACTACCCCTATGTGACATCGTCTCATTGCACCGTTGGTTCAGCGATCTTGAACGGTATTCCACCAAGTTGTATTAGAAATGTTTGGGGTGTTGCTAAGGTTTATGAGACCTATGTTGGCGCAAAGGAGTTTCAGGGTGATGATCCTGACTTTGATATTATCAGAGAACTTGGAGAAGAGTATGGGGCGACTACTGGTCGCCCTCGGCAAGTAAACTGGTTTGACTTAGATCGAATTGAGATGGCAGTCAATATCAACGGAGTCAACAAGTTGGTTATAAACAAAGTGGATGTTTTAAAAGAGTTGGGTCGCTGGGCAGTATACCACGGTCCAGATGTGCTCGAATTTGAAACAGCAAGTGATATGAATGGGTATATTATGGAAAATGTACGATCACCCACAGACATTGAGTATTACTTTTCCGAGAGCAAGCACAGAATTTAAAAGTTTTGTTGTTTTGATTCGATATACCTATTTATTGTATGGATTTACACAAACTACAAGACTTAACTGAAGAGTTTCTTCGCTTCTTTGCTGAACAGAGGCAAATCAATCTTGATGACATGCCACAGGTAAATTTTGTCATGGATGAAAAGTTTGCAAACGATCCCTTCGGAATGACTGGGTATTACAATCCTGAAAACTCAGAAATTTACGCATTCGTTCCAGGACGTCACTATAAAGACATTATGAGAACCGTCGCGCATGAGTGCATACATCATGTGCAAAATCTACGCGGTGATCTTTCGGAAATGGGAGACATGGGGGAAGGTTATGCACAAAATAACCAAAAGATGAGAGAGATGGAGAAAGAGGCGTACCTTGAGGGGAATATGCTTTTTCGAGATTGGACCGACACGCGCAAAGAAGGATACAAAAAAAAGAAGTTGATGAAAGAAAATCGCGACTTGCAACCTACAAGCAAGAGTGAAGTTTTGTACAAAAGACTTTTGAAAAAATGGACGAGACACGACCGATGAATTACGATGACATGAACCAAATAACAAAAAAGTTTCTGCTAAATGAAGGCGAAACTTCCATCAAAGAGTATGTTCAATCTCTTATGGAAATAATAAATTCCTTGACTTTAACCACTCAGCGTGATATAAATAGAAGAAAGATAGCGAATAGTCACGTTAAAGAAATTAGAAGAAGATGTCGGAGACTGGAAGAAAGAATCGGTCTCTTGGAAGAACAGATAACTATCCTGGAAGAAACCAAGGAGTAGAAACATGAGTGGTCTCGGTGGTCACATGCCTCATATCCATGAGGATTATAATCTTACTTTTTTTCAACTAAAAAAAATCTTAAAGGAATTATCAAACGGTAATACGACCGGAACTGAAAAGTTAGACGGTCAAAATTTATATATCTCGTACTCTCTTTCTGAGGGTTGTGCCAAGGCGGCACGAAATAAGACAAACATCAAAGACGGCGGTTTAAATTCTGCTGAACTAGCAAGTAAATTTTTTGGACGTGGAGACCTAGAGTCATCTTTCAACGATGCTTTTGCTCGCTTTGAAGAAGTGGTTTCAAAAATGTCTGACGATGAAAAGCGCACTGTCTTTGGAGAAAGTGCTGACATTTACTATAATGTAGAAATAATTGATCCACGAACTCAAAACATCATTGAATATAACACGACTGCAATGGTGATCCACCGCTCTAATCACATTTGTGTTAACGGTAAGCATAATTTCAATAAACTAGAAGAGATTTTAAATAGAGTCAATTCCTTCGATCACAAGGTGGTGACAAACCCAATCAGAAAAATTGGACCACTATCTGAGTCGAAGACTGTGGAGTATCTTTCCCGAATTGACGCTGCCTATCAAGAGGTTGGGTTAAAGGAGACTTCCACAATCGCTGAATATCTTGTGCACAAGTGTTTGCCTAAAGTTATGGAATTGGGTTTGTCTAAAGAGAAAAATTCTTCAATCTTGAAGAGACTTGTTACGAGAAAGTTCCCAAACCTAAATGAAATTAAAAAAGGACTCACTGCCGAACAGAAAAAGTCAGTATCTAAGTTGATCAATGACAAATCCACTGTACGAGATGCTATGTTTGTCGTCGAGAGCGTACTGCACGATTTCTCAGTTTCATTATTGTCTACCTTTACTAGCGGTTACTCGAACAACACAGGCGGCAAAGGACTATATGAAAGGTTTGTGACCGCCAAGTCCAAGATTGAAACAAGTGAGTATGATAAGGCAAGAAGTATCTTAAAACTTAACATGTCTAAGATTTCTCAATTAGAAGACGTAATTTTCGAGACTGAGGGTTTTGTCTTCAATAGTGGCGACATGGTGTACAAGATCACTGGCAACTTTGCTCCAGTTAATCAGATTTTAGGATTGTTTACATTTGGTCGCGGTGAGGTGCCGCCACTTAGGGAGGTGGAGGAGAAGGAAGAGGATCCCAAACCAGAGGTACCCAGTCAAAAGATTGCTGTATTTCCAGGTGCTTTTAAACCACCGCACATGGGTCACCTCAAGGTGGTTGATCATTTCCTTGAGGACAAAAATGTGGACAAGGTGGTGGTCTTAATTTCAGATCCTAGTTCAAGGCAATCACAAAGGTCCATATCTCCTGCTAGAGATATCACCGCAAACGACTCCAAAGAGATTTGGGAGAAGATGACATCTGGTCGAAGCGGCATTGAGATCGTAGTTTCATCAGCACCCAGTCCAGTGTCCTCGACCTTTGAGTACATCGGAGAAGATGGATCAGCGCCAAAAAACGCAACCATTCTTCTCGCATCTAGTGATAAGGACAACGACAGTCGCTTCAGGTCCGTAGAAAGGTATGCTAGAGGCGACTTAGACGTGGTAGTTGATACTATCCCTTCAACAAACCATTCGACGTCTTATATGCAAAATTTATCGCAAGATAAGAAGATTTTAAATGATCTGCCTTCCTTGCAGTCAGGAAAGGATCCAAGTTTGTTTCACGCTTCAGACATGAGATATCTTATTGGTCTAGCGCAAGAAGGAAATAAGAATGCAACATTTTTGCTTGGGGACTTTTTGCCAGAAAATGTAATTCAGTATGTACTAAGACTTTTCTCAGTAGATTTGTCAGAAGATTTTCAGTCAAAGATGAAAAAGAGATTGTCTAAGTCGCATGTGGATCTTTTAGATCAGGGGGGTCAACCAAATTCTTCGCCCTATAACCAAAAGCGACCAAAAGACAAATCTAACGCTTTTTTGGCAAAAGAAGAGGAAGAGTTAGAAGAGATCTCTGCGATGGGGGCAGGTGCCGTTTCTGGTTATTCTGCTCCGGTTGGGCAGAAGAAAAGGAAAAAAAGAAAAAAAAATCCTAATTACAAGGATTGAGGGTTTAGACATGATTTCTAGAGAAGAGATGCATAAAGAATTTGTACTAAGAGAAAGTATAAAAAAGACAATTAAAAACAAAATAGAGACGAGTTTGAGGGCAAAAAAGACCGACCTTATTGAAGAGATTAAATTAAGGTCTGCCATAAACAAGATTCTCAGAGAAGCAGAACAAGACCCAAGTTCAGATCCTCATCCAAATACTGGTATAAATTTTTTAAAGGTCCTATTCAAGAATACAAATTTTCTTGCCTCCCTAGAAGAAGCGTATAAGTCCCTAACCACTACAGACGAACAAAGAAAGTCATTTGAGTCTCACATATTCAAGGGAATAGAGATGACATTTTCTCGACTAGACGACATGGACACAGAAGATATCAAAGAAGAGGTGGACCTAGACATTGCACCAGAAGAGACTCCAGGGTATGTTGAGAAAAATTCAAAGACTAAAAAAGATGAAGAAAACGATGAGCGCGAAGAGTTTGACATTGTAGGGACAGATGAGACAGGAAGAAACGTTGCGTTTGAAACATACAAAAAGGTAGAAAAGTCCCTGATAGATCAATACGTGTCTATGGGAGACGATGATGATCGTGCCGCCTTCAAGAAGTATTTGATGTTAAATTTACAGCATTATTTTGATCAGTGGGAGTCAGAACTATCACCCACTGAACCTTCAGAAGAAGAACAGTTTGACGAAGTTTAGTTCGTACGAAATTCCTTAAAAAGAGCAAGTCTTAACTTGCTCTTTTTTTTATGGTATAATCCTTTTATGAAAAAGCAAGAAGTCTTAAAGCGCCGCCGCGGAAAAAATTACTATACATCTTTATCTAAAGATTTAAAAAAAAGTGGTAAGATTGATTCTTTTTTTGAAATTCAATTAGCACAACTAACGATTGAAGACGTACTGGCACTTAAATTGGAATTGGCAGCAAAGTCTTTTAACGGTAAGTTGTACGGATATCCTGTTATACAAAACATTACAAATATAGTGAGAGAGGCATCAATAAAGTTTGCACTCTCTGTGACTCCTTCTAAGGGTGAAGCAAGTAATCTGCTTGGTTGTACCTTGGAGGATCTAAACAATTACATAAAAAAGTATCATCTACAAGAATTTTGTGAAGCAATAATTACAAAAAGGAATTAAATATATGACGATTGACCCCTACAGAACGATATATGTTTTTGATATTGACGGCACATTAACCGAACCACGACAAAAAATGACCGAAGATTTTTGCTTCTTGTTCTCGGATTGGTCTCAGACAAGGGAAGTGGTCCTTGCAACAGGAAGTGATTATCAGAAAGTAAAGCAACAATTACCTTCCAGCATACTTGACCGTTGTCAGTTGGTTTTCTGCTGCATGGGTAATGAAGTGAGAAATTCTGATGGTACGGTAATAGATACAAACTCCTTTACGTTGTCTGAGGAGATGGAAAATGACTTGAAAAATTTTTTGGTCAATTCTTCATACGCTGAAAAAGTGGGACGCCACATTGAATATCGCACCGGCATGGTCAACTTTTCTGTAGTCGGCAGAAATGCTAGTCTTGAGCAACGCAAGCGATACAATTTGTGGGACAAAGTAAATCAGGAAAGAATGTCTATAGCGGAGGCAATAAATTCAAAATACCCTGAAATCGACGCAACCGTCGGAGGATCAATAAGTATTGACATCATAAAAAAAGGGGCAGACAAAGGACAGGTGGTAAAATACCTGCAAGATCTTAAGGTTGAAAGACTTGTTTTTGTCGGTGATCGTTGCTATCCTGGAGGGAACGACTTTGGTATTGTAAGAGAGTTAGAGGTTAGTAGTTTAGTGTATGAGTGGTTTAATGTAGAAAGTCCCAAGGGAACTATTGATTTGATTTTAAATAATTCTGCATTTAAAAGATTTTAGTGTGTCACATAGGAATTGAGCATAATAATTAAACCGGGAGGTATTAGATATGAGTGATTCAAAAAAATGCAGTTGTTGCGAGTGTTGCACATGTACTTGTGAAAAGTGCTGCGAATAAAGATTCAGGGGGGTGACCAGGTTTCGACAGGGTAAGGACGATAGTACGTGCAAGACTGTGTGAGTAGGCACAGTAAAACTACTCAAAATTATAAACGCAAACGATGACGTTGAAATTTTTGAGGATTATGCGCTTGCCGCATAATACTTGAAGAGGGTTTCCAGGTACCTTCTTAACCCAACACCTGGATTTGTTAATTTTTATAACTATATATTTATTACTTAATGGTTGTCTAGGACCAGATCTAGACTAATCTTGTGAACGACGTATTGTTTGAGATGTTCTGGACGCGGGTTCGACTCCCGCCACCTCCACCATTTTTTTAACATTGGAGACTATTTGATGAAGCATTTAAAACAAAATAATATATCTTATATTAAGCATTTTTTCAGAGGGGTTGGTTTTGTTTTTTGGTCCTTGAAAATGTTAGGTGTATGTCTTATCCATGCTGTTTTCCCATTTTGGCATGAAGACACCTTTTCCAGAGAAGTTGGTAAATTATCATCACGATTAAAAAATTTGTAAGTTTGTATCACTTGTTGATTTAGAATCAGGCAGCACCTAGGCAACGTCTTTTATGAACTTGGCAACTATTTAAACCATGCAGATCTTAATCGAAAAGTGGTCCAAGAAATATAAGAGATCAATTGATTGTAACAATCCAAAAGGTTTTTCTCAAAAAGCACACTGTCAAAGCAGAAAAAAGAGAGAAAATCTTACCTTAAATCAAATAATTCAAATTATTGATGAAGAAATACAAAATTTTCTAGATGAAAGGTGTCAAAAAGGTTACAAAACTCACCCTACAAGAAAAACTAAGAAAATGTTTGGTAGGACTTACAGAAATTGTGTCAAAGCAGATGAAAGTTCTGATCCAAAAAAGGGAACTGGTAAAAAACCAAAGGGATCTGGTAGAAGACTTTACACTGATGAAGACCCAAGTGACACTGTGAGTGTTAAGTTTCGAACTGTTTCTGACATAAAAGACACCTTTTCAAAGTCAAGTTTTAAAAGCAAGTCACATAAAAGACAATCTCAGATTATAAACCTAGTCCATCAGCGAGTTAGGGCAGCATATAATAATGCGAAAGACCCAGAAACCAAAGCAAGACTCAAGAAAGCACTTGATTATGCTAAGAAAAAGAAAGAGTCTTCAAAAGAGAAGACAAAGAGGATGAATAGAAAATGAAAAAGATTATAATAAAGATTATGAAAAAAGTAAAAGACTATATTTGCCCTCCTGCAACTCAAGATTTGAAACTAAACACTAAAAATCGTGATGCTACAATCAAACAATACAACTATGGTCCACTAAATGTTGATGAACCTGATGATTATTGGAAAGATATTGCAAAATATTGGAAAACTTCAGAGAAGGCAGCAAAGAAATCGAACTGTGGTAATTGCGTCGCCTTCGACATATCCCCAAGGATGAAAGATTGTATGCCGGGTGATACATTTGATAAGGATGGTCAACTCGGATATTGCTGGATGCACCACTTTAAATGCCATTCCGCTAGGTCTTGCCACACTTGGGCGAAGGGTGGACCAATCAAGATAGACGATGAGTCTCATAAGTGGCAAGACAAGAATAAGTTTGGCAAGTGATTTGTATGGCGTATTCAAAACAAGTGATTGATCATTTTGAAAATCCAAGAAATGTAGGTTCTTTTGATAAGGACGACACATCTGTTGGTACGGGTATCGTAGGTGCACCTGCTTGTGGAGACGTAATGAAGTTGCAAATAAAGGTGGACGAGAATGGCATAATTCAGGACGCAAAGTTCAAAACATATGGTTGTGGTTCTGCCATTGCTTCATCTTCTCTTGTCACAGAGTGGATAAAGGGTCGCTCTCTGGATGATGCCCTTATGATTAAAAATGTGGAAATAGCAAATCATCTTTCCCTCCCCCCAGTCAAGATTCATTGCTCTGTTTTAGCGGAGGATGCAATAAAGTCTGCAATTGAAGACTACAAATCAAAATTAACAAACTAATTAAGTTAAAAATTATTGTTTTTATAGGGAGATTAATCGATGAAGTTATTGATGGAACAGTGGAGAGTGTACCAAGAACAGGTAAAGGAAGACGATAAATTTAATCACCTTCTTACAGAAATATTAAATTCAAAAGAGGAAAAACAGATTGATGCTTTGATCTCCGAGTGGATTAGCGAGCAAGAGCAAATTTTAAATGAAATTGATTTTAAAGGCGCAATTGCGAAGGGTATGGAGTTTATAAGTAGAAAAGTCAACGAGGTGCTTTTAAGAGTGTACTTTAAGGCGGTTGATATTGTAACAGCGATCTTTAAAGCGGGAGTAAAATTTATGTCCCCGGCAATCAAGGTGCTTTCTTTTATGGGCAACAGGATATCTGCCATAGGGCAAAAACATCCTGTACTTGCAAGGGTTGGTACAGTTGCGCTGATAACTGTCTGTATGTTGTGTGCTTCCGCTATCGCAAACACTGCAATGGCATCTGGTGCAGAAGGAAACCCAGAACTCGACAAATATGTAGACATGTTACAGGGAATTATGACCGATAAGATAACTGACCTAGGACAGTACGGCGCTCAAGATTTGTTAAAAGATAGTGATCCAGAGATAAAGGCAAAATTGGCAGATGCGATAAACCACTTGGAAGGAATGAAGGGGTCTCTAAACAGTCTTGCTGATTTGAAAAAGGTTGACGGTGAAATTGGAAAGACAATAAAGACCACCAGTGATTGGATGGTGGACCTCTATCAGAATCCGCCAGAGGGTATGGATCGAGATTCTGTTAAGACCGCGTTGGAAAACTGGCAACGAGTAGGTGAGCAAATCGAACAGGTTCATTACGAATATAGCGAATACACTTCCGGTGGTACCACTCGTTCATCTGAAAAGTTCAAGAGCAACTAGGGGGTGTGGTGGTTAATGAGGTGGACAAGATACATTTTGCTTTTTTTTATGTTTGCTTGTGCATCTTCAACACAACCAAAGGAAAGCGGAAACACCGAACTTATAGTGACATATGAAGGTCGAGAGGTTCACCGATCTGGGTCTAGATACAATAGTATGCAAGACTTGTCAAATGCGATAAATTATTCTTCTTCTGAGGTGTACATAATATTTGGTGCAAAGTGGTGCGAAAGTTGCACCCTTTTATACAAAGCGCTTGAGCAGTCGGGACACTTGGAAAAAGTTTTGATCCTAAATGTTGATGAACCCTGGGTTGCAAAGTTGGCATCCGCAGGTGGTGTCAAGGCGGTGCCAACCATGTTTGTAGTGGGGTCAGACGGAAAACCTATTGCAATAAAGGGCGGCGCATCACAGATTGTACTTTATCTAGTGATAAACCTAAAAGTGTAATGGACTTTGCTATTTTACCACACATCATATGTCTCACCATGGCATCTCCAGAATTTCATTTAAATAAATCTAAACAAGATTTGGTCTGTAAGTTTGCAAACCAAATTGTTGATCAATCCATAGAGAATGGGATTGATCCGACCTTAACTGTGGCACTAATATATATTGAAAGTGGTTGGGATAAGGACGCGGTCAGTCATGCAGGTGCTTGTGGTTTATCACAGGTTATCCCCAAATATACTGGGAGCAAGTTGACAAAAACCAAAAGATACACTTGTGAGCAACTAAAGAATCCAAAAAATTCTATTAGTGCAGGAATAAAGACACTCAGGTATTGGGTTCATGAGTATGGCAAGGGCAGGGTTCGAGTTGGTTTATGTGGGTACTCATCAGGATTTAGGTGCAAGGGTAAGGGAAAATTAAAAAGGGGTTATCGATATGCAAAAAAAGTTCTTAAGGTTAAAAGCAAAATAGACAGGGCATACAAAAATCGCTTAAAAATACCATAATTTTGTAATAAGATTCTAGTATGAGAAAATTTGATATAACAATAAAAAATAAAACAACTTTAGAAAAGAAAAACTTTTTTGAGCAATATTATACATTTGCTGAAGCATTCAGGTTTGCTTTTCTGCAGTGTCACAATGGAATGTCCCGTGAGTGGGAAATAATGTCGATTAAACAAGCGGAGATTGCTCAATGAAGGATCATTTTTGGGGAAATGAAACAGAAGAGATATCCGAGGAGAAAAAAATGACTCCTCACGAGTATGCCTCGGAATCTAAAACAGGTCATGCAGCAACAGACAATGACCAAGTCGAATTTAGTCACAATAGAATATATTTTTACTCTGCTGTGACTAGACCAAAAATATTAAAGTTAAACAAAGGCATTTTTAATATGAATGTTAATCTAACTTCACGAACAACTATGATGGATTACCAACCACCCCCAATCAAGTTGCATATAAATAGTTATGGGGGGTCTGTGTTCGCTGGACTCTCTGCTGTTGATTATATCAAGAATTCAAAAATACCAATACATAGTGTTATTGATGGTTGCGCTGCATCTGCTGCCACTCTAATGTCAGTTGTTGCTGATAGGAGATATATGCACAAAAATGCCTGCATGTTGGTCCACGAATTGTCAGGATTGATGTGGGGTAAATTCAAAGACATGAAGGATGACATGGAGAACTCAAGCATGTTGATGGATAAGATTCGAAAAATATACAAGGAGCACACAAAGATACCAAAAAATGAGTTGGAGAAGATTCTGCAACATGACATTTGGTGGGAAGCAGATAAGTGCCTAGAGTATGGATTGGTGGATGAGATAATATGACAACAAAAAAACCCGCAACAAGAAAAAGGGCGACCACAAAAAGTCGTAAAACAAAAAATAAAGAAATAGATTTTGACACAGCAAAAGAGATCGTAACCACTGTGTTAAAAAGCAGAGAAGAGTTTCTTGGAATAAATTGGAACAACTTTAGAAAGATTGACGACCTATATCAGACTACTATGGAAAAGATGTCACTGGACGCGTTAATCACCTTATTGGAGCATCCAGATGTAAAAAATGTGTACTTCCACCCTTCCGTTGCCCCGCCAGGTTCAGGCGTTGATGGTATTGCACTTAGGTACAGGGTTTATTTTGAGTTTAATTGATTGATCACTCGTCTTCCTTCTTCTAGGAATTCTACTAGATCTTCGTGCCTAACCGAAAGAGTCACATGATGAAAGTTGCGAACAGAAGCAAAAACTATGCCTATCAGTTCATAATCTTCATTAAAGATCCCACTTCCAGAGGAACCTCCAATAGCAGGAATACTGTACAGGTCTGAGTTCACGTCCTCCGCATGTCCAGAGTATATGCCATGTAATATGGGCACTGCAGGAAGGTGTGTAACTCCTCCCGGCGCTGCAATATTGTAACTTTGATCTCCCACGGTGGGTTTTTTGCCAACCTTAACGGCGTCCGCATCAATTTTTATTTTTGTTGCCATTAGGCATATATCTTTTTTTTCTAAAAGCGGATTTGTAGAAATTATTATCACTGACTCTATAAACCTTTTTTCATGGTCTATGACAAAAACTGAAGATTTTAATATTTCTACATTTCTTTTGACGTCGTCGTCAATTAGGACCTGACAGACATGCGCCGCCGTAAGAATTAGAGTGTTTTTCTTGGTGTGACCAACGATGATCCCAGACCCAGTTGAAAAATACTTGCCTGGTGTACAGTTTGAGTTTTTTCTGCATTTCACAACCTCCACTTGTTTGATGATCTTTACAAAAGATGTCATTGGTGGTTTTGCCTTATTTCTTACGGATGTGGTGATACAAGAGGTTAATCCAAATAGGCAACAAATACCTATTAATTTAATGATCATAACTTTACCCATATACTAAGTATATTATAAAAATTAAATTTTATTTAGGAGAATTAGACAATGATAAATCCAGTAATGTTTTTATCCCTATGTGTGTTTGGCACACTACCACATCAGGCGTTAGTGCAATCCCCCAATCCTCACCAGAGGCAGAACGAGGTTGACGACTTGTTTTACAAAAGAAACAATTATAAGATTCTTACAGATGAGCAAAAAAGGAACAATTTTGTCAACATTGAGTACACCGCTTTGCCAACCAATTGGAAAAAACAACGCGTTACTTCTAATTAAAGAAGAACACTAGGAGAAGTTTTGGCAAAGAAAAATTACGTTCTAGACACCAGCGTGTGTTTGACAGATTCACAATCAATTTATAATTTTAAAAACAATGACATCGTCATACCTTTAAAGGTTTTGGACGAAATAGATAACCACAAAAAAAGACAAGATTCCGTCGGCGTCCAGGCAAGAAACATTATACGCATATTGGACCAACTAAGGGATAGGGGCAATCTATTTCGAGGGGTTCGAATAGAGAAGGGCAAAGGAATGTTGATTGTAAAAAAGTACAACCCGTTTGTACTCCCCGATGATCTAGATTTGGACGACCCAGATAACCAAATTATTGCAACTGCGCTCACTAGTCAAGACGAGAATAAAAAAAGAAAAGTCATAATGATATCTAGGGATATAAATATGAGAGTCAAGTGTGATGCTCTGGGTATTGAGTCCATGGATTATGATCTGGAACAGGTGGTAGAAGATCCAGACGTCTTGTTTGCAGGTAGTTCTTCCTTGCAGGTTTCAGATAGTAGGGTGGACGAATTTTATTCTAGTTCTACAAGTATTAGTAAAAAAGACGGAAAATTTTACCCAAATCAGTTTATAATGTTAACATCGGATGAGAGCGAAAAGAAGACAGCACTTTCAAAGTTTAGGGACTATGACACTCCTTTGGAAAAGGTTGCCACTATTAAGTCAACGGTTTGGGGCGTCCGAGGTAGAAACAGAGAACAAGTGTACGCACTGGATCTTCTGATGGATGATACCATCCCAGTTGTAACGCTAGTTGGGCAAGCAGGGTCTGGGAAAACTCTTCTTGCTCTTTGTGCAGGATTAGAACAAACGTTTGGTGCAGATCCCAAGTATAAAAAGATAGTTGTAACTAAACCAATACAACCCGTTGGAAAGGAAATAGGATTTTTACCTGGAACCATGGAAGAAAAAATGTTGCCTTGGTTGGCACCCATACAAGATAACTTGCAATACTTGTTTGGAAACGACAAGATGACTCTTGACATGTATGTTGATGAGGGCAAGATTGAAGTCGAAGCGATGACATTTATTCGAGGGCGATCAATAGCAAATGCGTACATTATAGTAGACGAAGTTCAGAACATGACTCAACACGAGATAAAGACAATCCTCACCCGCGTTGGCGAGGGTACCAAGGTGATTTTAACTGGCGACATAGATCAAATAGATAACGTGTACATTGATGCAACCAATAATGGACTTACCTATGTGGTAGAGAGGTTTAAAGACCAGTCCATAAGTGGTCACATAACTTTGAAAAAGGGAGAGAGGTCTGATGTGGCAACTATTGCTGCTAAGATTTTGTAGATTAGATTATGAAAGTTTACTTTAAAGAGGGGGAAGGATTGATCAAAGAGGAGAGCACTAGAGTCTCTACAGAACTAAAGGATATTTTGGTACAGTATGTTGGCAACAAGGTTTGTACCAATGGAGACACGGTCACAGTCGAAGACATAGTGGAGGTAGTGGCGGACGAGTTTCCAGAATTCCTGATGGTTGTGGCAGAAGAGAATTGGATTAGAGGATACACCCAGGCACTACAGGACAAGAAAAGCGTTTATAACGCAAGCAAGGTAAATGATGAGAAAGGTGATAAAGAGTAGGGAAAGGAATAGATCGAATTTTATGTTCGATGGAATACAAATTAGCATCAAGGATGCCCTCCCAAAAGAAGTCAATTTAAGAAAGGTACTCACCGCCGTCAAAAGTGTAGTACCAAATAAATATTTTAGGTACATAGATGCCATCTACATTGGTCAATTTGAGATGCTAAGAAAGAATGATTTCAGCGCTGTTTACGACCAGGGGGCAATATTTCTTAGCAATAAACAAGTTTCTGAGGTTGACACCGTGTCTCACATGGTTCATGAGTTCGCTCATGCTGTTGAGCAAAATAACGCTTCCCTTGTCTACACGGATGGTGCTATAGAAAGAGAATTTATTTCGAAAAGAGAGCGGGTCCATTCTTTGCTCTCTTCAGAGGGTTTTGGTATTTCATTATCGTCCTTTTACGATGTGGAGTATAATCCTCAACTTGATGATGTTCTTTATAATGACATTGGGTATCCAATGTTGGCAATGTTGACAACAAATATTTTCTACTCTCCTTACGCGATCACTTCGATTAATGAATATTTCGCAAATACGTTTGAGGTGTTTTATAACAAGAGGGATGTAGGGTTTGTTAAAAAGGTATGTCCTGAAGTGTATTATAAAATAATTGAACTGGAGAACAACAATGACTGATAGAGTTACTTATAAAATAAATGAATGTGATTCAAAAATTGAATTGCTAGTTGAGATTGCACCCCGATTTGTGGCGAAAGAGGATGTAACAACTGTTAGCACGGAAAGTGTTTTGAAAATTTTGCTTGACAAAAACTTAAAATATGATACAATATTATCGTGTCCTGCTGTGAGTTTGTGCAACAAAAACAAAGGGTCACTAACACATGGTAAGTGGGTTTTTTCTAAAAAGAAGGAGCAAAGTGAACCAACAAAACCAAAACCAAGAAGATCAAGAAAAACTACCAAGACCAAAGATTAGTTATTCTGAGTTTAAAACATTCCAAGATTGTGCCTTTAAACACAAACTTCAATACATTGAGCAGGTTGCAAAGTTTGAGGGCAATGAATACACTGCTTTCGGCACTGCTATGCACCATGTTTGTGAGAATGTTGTAGAAAACAACAACCTCACAAAAGACCAACTTCATGAAATTTTTATGCAAAAATTAGTGGAAGAGGTGACTCTTTTAAAAGAAAAGTCTATAGAATTCAACAAAAAAACCTTGCTAGAGATGAAAGATCAGGGTGTAAGCATGTTGACGGACATTTTACCATCCCTTCAGGAGTACTTTGGCGAATTTGAAGTTGTATCTGTCGAAGAGGAGATGTATGAGAATATGTCTTTGATAGATATGGTTAAGACTAACTTTAAAGGATTTATAGATCTTGTAATAAAAACAACTGATGGCAAATATCATATAATTGACTGGAAGACGTGCTCGTGGGGTTGGAATATGAAAAAGAGATCTGACCCCTTGGTCAACTATCAGTTAACTTATTATAAGGTGTTCTTTTCACAAAAGCATGGCATACCACTTTCCGCCATTGAAACACATTTTGCGTTATTGAAGCGAACTGCAAAAAAAGATAGAGTTGAGATTTTTCGTGTCACGAGTGGAGAAAGAAAAATAAATAATTCCTTAAAACTTTTGCAGAAAACTGTTAAAAGTATTAATAACGGAGTTTCTTTCAAGAATAGGATGTCTTGCAAGTATTGCAACTTCTATAAAACTGAACATTGTACATAGGAATTTAAATGACAGAAAAAATAAAAATTATGACTATATCTGACTCGCCTTTTGCCCCCTCCGGAGTCGGAACTCAAACAAGATACATGATCGAAGCACTTTTAAAGACAGGTAAGTTTTCTGTTTTTTCAATCGCAGGAGCAATTCAGCACGCAGATTATAGACTGATAAAAACAGATGAGTATGGTGAGGATTGGATAACTCAACCCATTGATGGGTATGGAAACCCTGAAGTCATAAGGTCTATGGTGATGAATAAGAAACCAGATATCCTATGGTTTATGACTGATCCAAGATTCTATGAATGGTTGTGGAATATGGACTCAGAAATTAGAAAAAACGTTCCTATGGTTTATTATCATGTTTGGGACAACTATCCATATCCAACTTTTAATAGGAAGTGGTATCTTTCTAATGACTTTGTTGCAACAATCAGCAAAGTCACAGATGATATTGTAAAGACCGTTGCACCAGAGGTGGAATCTCTTTATGTGCCTCATGCAGTTGAGTCTGAGGTTTTTTCAAAAAAAGATGTGCCAAAAAGAGAGGGGTTGAAAGATAAGTTTGTCTTCTTTTGGAATAATAGGAATGCTAGGCGTAAACAGTCGGGTACTTTGATTTTCTGGTTTAAGGAGTTCCTTGATAAGGTTGGGCATGACAAGGCATCACTGATCATGCACACGGAACCAAATGACCAGCATGGGCAGGATTTAATTGCAATATTGGAAGAACTGGATTTAACAGACGGTCAGGTCTTGTTATCGACTCAAAAAATGCCATTAGAGCAGTTGGCAGGTCTTTACAACATGGCAGACTGCACTATAAACATTTCTGATGCTGAAGGGTTCGGATTGGCAACACTAGAGTCTTTGTCTTGTGAAACGCCAATTATAGTTACGATGACAGGTGGATTACAAGAACAGGTAACCGATGGAGAAGAGTGGTTTGGTGTCGGAATAAATCCAACAGCAAAGGCGATCATCGGTTCTCAGCAGGTGCCATGGATATATGAAGATAGGATTTGCAAAGAGGACTTCCTAGCAGCGTTAGAAAGGATGTACAACATGTCAGACGAAGATCGTGCGACGATGGGAAGGAAGGGCAGAGAGCACGTAGAAAAGAATTATTCCTTCCCTCAGTATGAGTCTAAGTGGGTTGACCTTCTTGAGGACTTACATCAAAGACATGGATCTTGGGAAACTAGAAAGAATTATCAAACTTGGGAGTTGACAGAATTATGAAAATACTATTAGAGGCACCAATCTTAACTCAATCTGGGTATGGAGAGCACGCAAGGTTTGTTTTTCGCGCACTTGAGCAAATTCCAGGTATAGACGTATACATTAATCCTCTGTCGTGGGGAACAACTAGTTGGGTTTCCGACGCTAACTCTGAGAGAGGGGCAATCGATGAAAACATAAGAAAGAATGTTTTGTATGTTCAAAATTGTAAAAATGCGTCTGTAGAACCTCAATATGATGTGCAGATTCATGTTGGCATTCCAAATGAATTTCAAAAAAAGGCAAAATATTCAGTTTGTGTTACTGCTGGAATTGAAACGGACAAGGTTCACCCCAAGTGGATTGCAAACATTGCGTCTGGCATAGACAAAATAATTGTGCCATCTGAACATGCAAAGTCTGGGTTTGTGAGCACTGAATATCAGTTTCAGCAGCAGGATGGTCAGGCGATCACTTTAGGTTGCCGAGCACCTGTCGAGGTTGTTCCTTATCCCGTTAAGGATTTGAAATCAGACCCAATAGACGTTCAGTTTGAGCATGATTTTAATTTCTTGACGGTTGCTATGTGGGGCAAGAGAAAGAACTTAGAAAACACAATAAAATGGTTTGTTGAGGAGTTTAGGGAGGAAGAGGTTGGACTGATCCTGAAAACCAACCTATCTAGAAACTCGACACCAGATAGAGAGTTGTCTAAGGCATCTATATCAAGCATCTTGTCGAATATGGGAGAAAGAAAGTGCAAGGTGTACCTATTGCATGGAGAACTCTCTGAGGAGCAACTACATTCCTTATATGAACACCCCAAGGTCAAAGCATATGTCACAGCAACGCATGGGGAGGGTTTTGGTCTTCCTCTTTTTGAGGCGGCATATTCAGGACTGCCGATTGTTGCGACGGATTGGAGCGGTCACTTGGACTTTTTAACCGCAGAAGTCAAGGACAAGAAGTCAAAAAAGTTAAAATTAAAAAAACTTTTTGCCAAAGTAGATTATAATCTAGATAACGTGCCACAAGACGTAGTTTGGGAAAACATCATATATCAAGATTCCAAGTGGGCGTTTCCGAAAGAAAAGTCTTTTAAAGATCAGATTAGAAAGTGCTATAAGCAATATGGTGTTTATAAGTCGTTTGCTAAGACCTTAAAAGAGTCCGTAGTGGAAGAGTATGAGTATTCAAAGGTGTTGGAGCAAATGAAGACCGCACTTATTCCCGCCGAGATGCTTCCAGACCCTGCTTGGGCAGACGCTTTATCGTCAATAGAGATATTGTGAAAATAGGATTTTTGTCAGATTTTTTTGAGCAACACTTGCTTGGCGGCGCTGAACTGAATGATGGTGTTTTGATAGATCACTTACAGAAAAGTCATCAAGTTATCCGCTTGATTAGTTCTGCTACAACCAAATCTGACATTGATTCTGTTGATTTTGTAATAGTCTCCAATTTCGCAAGTGCGAACCCTCAGTTACTAGACTACATCATATTTTCTAAACCTTATTTGGTGTACGAGCATGATCACAAATATGTTACAAATAGGGATCCATCTAAATTCAAAAATTTTAATATCCCAAACGAATTTATTGTAAATAGGGAGTTGTACGCTTCGGCAAGAAAAGTAGTTTGCCTGAGCAGTAGTCAGACTTCTATAATTGAATCAAATTTAGGTTTAAAGAATTTGGAAAATATATCTTGTAGTTTGTGGAGTCAAAAGAGACTAAACCTTCTAAGAGAACTTAGTAAGGTTGAAAAAAATCAAATTTTTGCAATAATGGATTCTGCCAATCCTATAAAAAATACTGTGCTCGCTCAAAAGATGTGTGAACAAAAAAGCATTCCTTACGAACTTATAAGCAGTAAAGACCAAGAGCAGTTTATAAGAATTCTATCTAGGTATGAGGGTTTGGTATTTATCCCTGGCGTTCTGGAGTCGTTGTCTCGATTGGTTACCGAGGCAAAAATGATGAATTGTAAAATAATTACAACTCCAAAGATGCTGGGTGCTTCTTACGAAGATTGGTTTTCTCTCTCTGGTGAACCCCTTATAGACGTCATAGAGGAGAACGTCGCCCGTGCATTGAATCTTTTTGGAGAAATTATAGAACAATGATTGTTATAACTGGAGCAAATGGGTTTATAGGCAAGAACTTGTTGAAAAGTTTTCCTAAAAATCAAGACATTATTGCTGTTGATTACTCACACAATAATCTAAAGCAGGAAATAAAGCAACGAAAAAAGCATTTATATTTGTTAAGTCCAAAGGACTTTTTGGACATGTTTAGATCAGGACCTTGTTCGATAAGTTTTGTGTTTCACCAAGGTGCTTGCACAGATACTACCTGCCACGACACAGCGTACATGCTTGAAAGAAACTACGACTACACGTACAAACTAATAAACTTATGCGTGTCATCCTCAACACCTTTAGTGTATGCAAGTTCTGCCTCGGTTTATGGTGACGGACCTTTTAGCGAAACGTCTCAAATGAATCCTAAAAACATTTATGCAAAATCAAAAAGTATGATCGACGATTATGTGTCCGTTATAAGTCAGACCACTAAATCGCAAATTACCGGACTGAGGTATTTTAACGTGTATGGTCCCTTTGAAGAGAGCAAGGGTAAAATGTCTTCTGTATTGAATCAGTTTAAAAAGCAGATCGATACAACGGGAACTATAAAAATATTTGAAAACAGTCAGGCATATAAAAGAGATTTTATATTTGTGAATGATATTGTAAAAATAAACAAGCATTTTTATGAAAGCGGACATTCGGGTATATTCAATTGTGGCACCGGACAGGCAGAAAAATTTACTGAAATACCAAGAGTCTTAAAAAAATATTATGAGTTTGATATAATTGAGATACCAATGCCGCAAACTTTGATTGGTAAATATCAAGAGTTTACAGAATCTGACACAGCAAATCTGAGAGGTTTTGGGGAATACAAGGAGGGGTTCCTTTCCCTTGAGCAGGGAATTGAGGAGTACGTCAAATATTGGGAAAAAGAGTAGCGTTTGTTAACGGGTGTTTTGATGTTTTACACTTTGGTCATTTGAAGTTGTTAGAGTTTGCCCGCAATGATGCGGATTTTTTAATTGTGGCAATCGACAGCGATTCTCGTGTAAAAGAGTCAAAGGGTGACTCAAGACCCTTCAACAAGCAAGAGGTAAGAAAATACTTTTTACAGTCCTTGAGGTTTGTAGATCGTGTAGAGGTTTTTGCATCGGATTCAGAACTTGAGCAACTAGTTAGGTTGAACAATCCAGATGTGATGATCGTTGGGTCTGATTATCGCAATAAAACGGTGATTGGTTCCCAATATGCTAAGGAACTAAAGTTTTTTGAGAGAATAGATGACCATTCAACAACAAAAATATTGCAGCATACTTCTAATAGGTGATTCGTGTGTGGACAAGTTCCACTATGGCACTTGTGATAGGATAAGTCCAGAGGCACCAGTATCTGTATTTAAGCATATTAAGACTGAAGAAAGAGACGGCATGTGCCTGAATGTCAAGATGAATCTATTGGCATTCGGTTTTGCAGAAATTTCTGTTATTACCAATGCAGAGAGTATTTCCAAGGAAAGGTTTATAGATGCCAATTCTGGACAGCATTTATTGAGAACTGATTTCGGTGAAAGGGAGAAATTAAAACCCTTTATGGTTACCTCAAATGTAGAGAAGGATATAGCAGGTTATGACTATGTGGTTATTTCGGACTATGAAAAAGGGTTTATTACCTATGAGACCGCTGAGAAAATAGTCACTTCATGTGTTAAAAATGGTGTTCCTGTTTTTGTTGACTCTAAAAAGCGAGACCTGTCTTGTTTTGACGGTGCAATTATAAAAATAAATGAAAAAGAATTCGATGTCCTAGATAAGACAACTGTCAATAAGGAAAACTTGGTTGTTACTTATGGAAAGGGCGGCGCGAAATGGAAAGGGATTTCTTATCCCACCAACGTGGTAGAAGTCTCAGATGTGAGTGGTGCAGGAGATACCTTTCTTGCCGCATTGGTCTATGGACACTACGCGTTTGGAAGTATGGACGAAGCAATAAGGTTAGCAAACAGGTGTTCCGGGTTTGTTGTTCAGAAAAGTGGAACGTATGCGCTGAGTTGGCAAGATGTACAAGACATATGTAATTGATATAGACGGTACAATATGTACCAAAACTGATGGAGATTATCGAGATGCCCGCCCTTTTGAAGACAGGATTGCGGTGCTAAACGAATTGCATGATCGAGGTCATCAGATAATATATTTAACCGCTAGGGGAATGGGTCGCTTTAACAATGATGAATATTTGGCGAATAGGATGTTTTACAAACTTACAAAAGATCAACTAGAGCAGTGGGGTGTCAAGTATACTTCCCTGTTTTTGGGCAAACCCGCGGGAGATATATATGTCGATGACAAAGGGTGCAGTGACGTTGATTTCTTTAGTACCAGGAGATTTGAACAATGACCGACAAAACACATTTGGATATGCATTTTGTCCCAAAGGGTTGGGGGTTTGAGAAGTGGATTGTAAACTGTGATGAGTATTGTGGTAAGTTATTGTATTTTGTAAAGGGTAAAAGGTGCTCATGGCACTATCACGAATTAAAAGACGAGGTGTTCTACATACAGTCTGGAAAGATATTAGTGAAATACTCAGAGTCAGATGACATAGGATCTGCACAAGAGAGGGTCCTGGCAAGGGGTGATAACTTCCATGTATACAGGGGATTGAGGCATCAAATGATCGCACTAGAGGACACAGAATTGTTTGAGTTCTCGACACAACATTTCGATTCGGATAGTTATAGGATTCAAAAGGGGGACTAAATTGAATTATCTTTTTATATGCATGAAGCGAGGCGGGCAGCACGGTGTTGTCAATTGGTTTGCTCAACAGAACAGGCACAGTACCCTTCACTTAAATAATTGTATCAAGGGTTGGGAGCAAAATAGACTTCTCCCTATGAAAGAGCACATGGTTGTCCACTATAGATATGCAGGACAAAACCACGATATTAAAAACTATTTTGTCGATCACAAATTTGATCCCAAGAACAGCAAAGAGTTGAGGGACCAATTTTATAAAGCAGATTTTTCAGATGTTGTAGATAAGATTTATAACATAGAAGATCTGACGATCAGAGAATTCAATCAAAGGCAAATGTGGGATTATGAGGACATGGGGGCAAATAGTAAGTCGATAATTATTTTGCGAGATCCGTATAACTTTATTGCCTCGTGCCTTCAGCGACTTGTGAACCCCCCTGATCCTGGCGCAACGGACGTTGGGTTAGAATTACCAAGAAGAATGGAGGATTGGAAGGAGCACGCAAAGCAGGTCTTAGACGGCACCG
>Ga0163109_10000756_pt1 | contig 25953 bp, 21 predicted proteins | sample CRUFie1St13metaG_FD_108704 | JGI IMG/M metagenome (GOLD analysis project Ga0163109, IMG submission 108704) | Marine microbial communities from the Costa Rica Dome - CRUD Field 142mm St13 metaG | ecosystem: Environmental > Aquatic > Marine > Oceanic > Photic zone | place: Costa Rica: the Eastern... | reverse complement strand
GTATCGTTGACATCTAATTCCAACATCACCGTTGATGCTGGTGCGGATATCATTGGTATGGCAGCTGCAGGTACTGCAACTGCGAGCATCGTAGTTGATACTGACAACCTGAATACGCAAGTTGATTTATCAACGCGCACTGGTTCGTTGGCGGCGATTGACCGTATTGATTCAGCGATGGAGAAGGTTCTGAACCTTCGTGGTCGTATGGGTGCAATGCAGAATCGTTTGGAAGTAACTTCGTCCAACTTGGCAGCCATTTCTGAAAACGTCACCGCGGCGAAGAGCCGTATTCGTGATGCGGACTTTGCTTCTGAATCTGCGCTGATGACGCGTAACCAGATTCTACAGCAAGCTGCGTCTGCGATGCTTTCGCAAGCGAATCAAGCGCCGAATATGGCACTGCAGTTGCTTCGTTAGATCTTTTCAAATCGCTTGAGACATATCCAATCGGGTATGTCTCGAACGTAAAATTTGCTGGTGTGTGTGCCCTGGATCGCACCTCGTCAGCTTGGTCGTCTCGGGCTCCCGGCTCAAAACACCCCGTTTGATAAGCTGGGAGTCCGAAGACGACAGTTTTCTTTTAAGCTGTTTCGGTCAATCTAACCCGCCAATCAGTACTATCAACCAAATCCCTGATCTCTATCCGCTGCTCAGTGAGCTCATCTCTGATTTTGTCCGCCGTCGACCATTCTTTAGCTCGCCGAGCTTGCAATCGAGCCTCGATCTTTTCTTCGATTTCTTCGCGATTGATTCCAAAGCGACTCAAGCATTTCGCTTTTACCTCGTCGTGAAATTCCTGGCTCGTCATTTGAAAGAGACCACATGCTTTGGCCATCAGTGCGTAGGCTTCTAGAGCGGGCGCCACGACGGGCCCACCTCGTTTCACTGCTTTTTTGTGGTTGGCAAAACGGTTGATCGCACGAGCAAGTTCGAAAGCGAATCCCAGTGCTTGAGCTGTGTTGAAGTCATCATCCATGACATTGTGAAAGCGTTCGGCAAAAGAGTTCCCAAGTTGCAAGACTTCCTGTGCGTCTGCGCCGAGCGCTTTGGCTACGTCTTCTGCTTTCTCAGTTCCTTTCATCGCTTCTGCTTTCTCTTTGGCTTCGTAAAGTCGAGCAAGCATTGCCAGTGCATCAGGTAGAGCTTCTTCTCCCCATGGCAGTGGAGAGCGGTAGTGGTTTTGTAAATAGTAGAGGCGAATGGCTTCGGCGGGAAAACCGGCAATGGCTTCATGAACGTTGATGACGTTTCCAAGGCTCTTACCCATCTTTTGTCCGGAAGACATAGTGAGCAAACCGTTGTGCATCCAGTACCTGACGTACTTGCAGTCATTGGCGCATTCTGATTGTGCAATCTCATTTTCGTGATGAGGAAATACGAGGTCTAATCCACCTCCGTGGATATCTATCTGATCTCCAATACAGTGTTTGGCCATTGCTGAGCATTCGATATGCCAACCAGGTCGGCCTTGACCCCATGGACTTTCCCATGCGGGCTCTCCGGGTTTAGATGCTTTCCAAAGTGCGAAGTCCGCCGCTTCCTTTTTGCCTGCGAACGAATCTGGGTTGCGAAGATCATCGACATTCTGATTTGAGAGCGTTCCGTATTCATCGTGTGTTCGTACAGAGAACCAAACGCTGCCTTCGGCAACATAAGCGTGACCTTTTGAAACGAGTGAAGAGATCATGTCCTGAATTTCTTCAATACACTCTGACACTCGCGGCTCATGGTCAGGCTTGAGTAGTCCAAGTGCATCGGTTTCTTCATGAAATGCATCGATGAATCTTTGTGCGAGGGCGAGGGGTTCTTCGCCGTTCTCCATTGCGCGCGCAATAATCTTGTCGTCGACATCTGTAAAATTTCGGACAAAATTGACGGACCAGCCTCGATGACGCAGGTATCTCACGAAGGTATCAAAAATGACCATCGCGCGCGCATGGCCAACGTGGCAGTGATCGTAGACGGTCATGCCGCATACATAGAGATTTACATTGCCAGGGGTCTTTGGAACAAAATCTTCGGCTTGCCGAGTGAGCGTATTATAAATTCTAAAAGGGTTTGACATGGGTAAATCGGTCTGACGTTAGACGGCGATACCATAACCGCACAATTCCAAGTTTTCCAATGATCAAATGAGTCACTCGTACCAAAAATCACCAGATTTTAGGGTTTATAAGCGCTTTTCTGGCTGAGAGTCGTTGATTTACGCTCTTTACCGACTCTTTTGCCCGACCGTCCAATCGGCTCTCAAGAAGGTCGGTCGTTGCCCATTGTAGCTCGTACGTAGAAAGCTCTGTGTACTGTTATGCCCGGACCCGGCCGTGAATGGCCCCGGCGAGAAACTAACGCCGGCCGGAAGACCAGGAGGCGCAGTGGTTCCGGTGCCGCCAGAGAATTGATGTACATCAATGATATTTGCTGCATTGCCACATCCACCGTTACAAAGAAGCGTCGTTCCTGAGCGTCCACTCGTCGGTGAATAGCCGATATTCGAACCAGCGTTCAGAGCTGGGGCACTGCATTTGTTACTTTCGCAAACATAAATAGACTGGTTCGGTCCTAAGGTAGTTGATGCTGGGAAATTGAAGGTGACATCCGACAGCGAATTATCATCAAATTTCATTTGGATACCGGCAAGGCTAAGTGTGCAATTTGTTGGATTCGTGACCCGGCCATAGTCATCTGTGCCGAGGTGAACTTCGGAGATGCGAAGATCGAATACGTCGCATGGGTTTGCGACCGCAACAGAGGTTACATTGCTCGAAATGGTGGCGGTGTTCACGATCTCAGCGGAAACATTCGTTGTTCCTACAGCGATGGCGCTAAACAGTCCGCCGCTTGTCGTGCCGGTTTCGATAGCTCCGATCATTGGGGCTGAAGATTGCCAACTGACGAATGGTGTGACATCGAAGATCGAGCCATCTGTGAAAGTTCCCATGGATGTAAACTGCTCTGTATCTCCTTGTCTTACAGTCGCTTGATTCGCGGGCGAAATGGATAATGAGATGATATCGAGATTGGCCACCGATAAAACGGCAGAAGTACCATTGAGGTCGCTACTGATTCCGCTGGTTGGTTCTATAGCGGAGATGGTCGCCATACCGGGGGCCAAGGAGCGCACTTCTCCTTTCGATAATGCTTGGTTCGATACCGAAGCGACCATCGAGTCCGAAGTAGTCCAATCTACGATGGTGGTGACATCAGCGGTTGAGCCATTGTCGTAGGTTCCCTCTGCCATAAACATTGAAATTGCCCCGGCCGGTATCGTGGTTGAGGTTGGAATGACGTTGATACTTACGAGGCTGGCTTCTGACACAATAACCCGTGCGGATTCATTGGACGCGTCACTGCTGACATTCGAAGCTGTCTCACGAGCCGAAATCGATGCCATACCGAGGGAATTGGCAGTTGCGAGACCGGACTGGGTTACGGACACAATGTTTGAGGCTGTAGATGCCCAGACGACGGAACTGGTGAGATCTTGTGTACTGCCGTCGCTGTAACTTCCGAACGCTTGGAAAGGCTGCTGACTCGTGAGAACCATATTCGCGTTTCTTGGTGATACGGCAATAGACAGGAGAAGAGGGGGTAAAACAGTGAGTTCCCCCGAACGATTACTATCATTACTGCTGATTCCCGTATTGGGTTCAATCGCACTAATCGTAGACATGCCTTCGGAGAGGGTTGTGATACGTCCTGGTGTGATCGTTCCCGTTATGACCGTTGCAACGGCGGTGTTTGAGCTTGACCAATTGACGCTGGCGCTAATGTCTCGGCTTGTCCCGTTCGAGTACAAGCCAGTCGCGACAAATTGATAAACATTACCAAGATTGACGTCCACTTGAAGAGGCGTCACGACAAGCGATGTGAGTTGTGCGGGAATGACCGTGAGTTGCCCGGATGTCGCTGAGTCATCACTACTGACGCCACTTTGGCTATGCAACGCGCTGATTGTTGTTGTTCCTACATCTATACCGTACGCCAAGCCTGGAGACCCTGCTTGATTACTCACCGATGCGACAGCCGAATTAGAAGAACTCCACTGCACTCTTCGCGTGACATCAATTTCAGAGCCATCTGTGTAGATAGCGGTAGCTTCGAACATCTGATTTCGCCCAATTCCGATACTTGCGGTGCGTGGTAAGACATCCACTCTTAGAACTGCTGGGTTTGTAACGGTCACGGTAATCGTGTTCGAAACTCCGGTCGAGTCATCGGTTGCGGTAATTGATGTGATGCCAAGGGAGTGACTCTGTACTTCGCCTTCTCGGCCCGGAGAGTTGTTTACGCTGGCAGTACTTTCTGACGAAGAACTCCAAGTGACCATGGACGTTACATCCATTTGCTGCCCATCCGAAAATGTACCCAAGGCTGTCAGTCGCGCTGATGCCCCAAGGGCTATCGTCGCTCGTCCCGGCATGATTTCGAGATCAACGAGCTCGGCTGCCATGACTGTGACAAGTGCGCTTGCGGAGAGCATTGTTTCGGGTAGCGAAGCGGTGATCGTTGCTGTTCCCGGAATAGCAGCCGCTGTCACCGTACCGTCGGTCGCTACTTGTATGAGGGAAGAGTCTGAAGAACTCCAGGAAACGCTAGAGGTGACGTTCACCTGAGAATCATCCATTCGTATCGCAAATGCCGAAAGGCTTGCGCTGTCATTGGGTGCAAGAATGACAGTATTCGGTGTGACAATAAGCTCCTTGAACGAAGTGTCGGGTATCACTGTGATACTGATGCTGCCCGTGAGTCCTTCGTATTCGGCTTGAATTTCTGCATTGCCCGTTACGAGCCCGTTGACGACGCCTAATACGTTCACGGTTGCCACGGTTGGGTTTAATGAATTCCAGGTCGCAGCGTTCGAAACATCTTTTGATGTTCCGTCGGAATATTTCGCCGTTGCAATAAGCTGGACTGATTTATTTACTTCTACTTGGCTGGGGTCTGCACTGACGAGAACAGAAGATATCGTCGGAGTTGATGACGTTGGTCGGTTATTTCTCCGTGGTGCATCCTCTGAGCAGCCGATCAAATAACTTGTAAGAAGTGTGCAACTAATGATGGTGGTAAAACGTCTCGTATTCATTTCTTTTTAGCGCTTGTTGGGGCTATCTGGATGGGGGCAGCTAAACCTATACCCATCAATGTATGCTCAAACGTCGAAAACGTACCACGCTTTTGAAGCCGATAGTAGTCTACGCCAAGCCAATATCTGCCTGAATCTCTTGGAAATTCCCAAAAAAGCTCGATGCTTACGGCATTTCCTTCCTATGAATCGAAGCAAGCGATAGAAGCTATCCGTGCTTCAACTAGGGAAAACGAAGAACACGAAGATGAGGAAATAGCCTTGTCCTTGTCGCGTTTCTCATGTGACTTCTCTTCTCCGGTTTCGTACACTAAAGGTCGTTTTGAAAGCTTTAGTTATGACCAATGAGGGGGTTGAAATAACCCATCTTGAAAAGCCGAAACCCGCTCGGGGGGAAGCTTTACTCAAAGTCAAAACCGCCGGGATATGCAACACGGATATCGAAATATCTCGAGGGTATATGGGCTTTCAGGGCACACTGGGCCATGAATTTGTGGGAAGCATCGTTGGATTTGGCCCCGATACCGAAAGTCTGAATTTTCAAATTGGCGATCGAGTAGTCTCGGACATTAATTACGCTTGTGACGCCTGTGCATGGTGCCATTCGGGTCGTCGAAATCATTGCCCGAACCGGACTGTGATCGGAATCGTCTCACACGATGGCGGGATGGCTGAGTTTGTAAGAGCTCCAGTACGAAATCTTTATCACGTGCCTCCAGAAATATCCGACGACGCAGCGACCTTCATTGAACCACTAGCTGCAGCGATACATGCTTTCGAGGGAGGAGTTCTCGAAAAAGATTGCCGCGTCGCGGTTATTGGTGACGGGAAATTGGGATTATTGATAGCCAAAGCGCTGTCACTTCATCTCGACCAAGTTTCACGCGCGGTACTGATTGGACGCCATCCTCAGAAGATGAAGATTGTGAATAGTCTAGGTCTTGAAACCTTAGAGTCGAAAGACGTCGCGGGGAATGAATTTGATGTTGTCGTAGAAGCGTCAGGGCAGCCATCAGGCCTGGCTCTGGGGCTGTCACTACTCCGCCCGAGAGGCCGACTCGTGTTGAAAAGTACTTTTGCTGTACAAGATACAGCTTTGGATCTCTCGAGTGTCGTTGTGAACGAACTTCAAGTCATCGGTTCTCGCTGTGGTCATTTTCCAGCAGCAATCGAAGCGTTAGCAAAGCGGAAAATTGACCCGACCACGTTGATATCTCATCGCTATCAACTCGACGATGCGATTGATGCATTCGAAACTGCTCAAACCAAGGGAACGTTAAAGGTCCTTCTCGAAATGCATACAAAAGGAGACTGAGCAGATTTGAACATCGATTACCGAGTAGCAATCCTATTGTTGTTTTTTATTATTGCCTTAATCGAAGTCAAAAAGGGGCGCTTCCCGTGGCCGCGAAAGACGACGAGAAAAGATCTCATTCTAGAGCTTACGGCCGGCTTTTTCATCCCAGTAATAATCGTTCCAGGCGCTTTTTTAGGCGCGATGTGGCTGGGCAGACAAATTCTACCTGGGCTATCGAATATCTACGGTGAATTACCGGAATGGGTTATGTTTCTGGTTTTCATTTTCGCTGATGATTTGACTCAGTATTGGTGGCATCGACTTTCGCATTCAGTCCCTAAGCTTTACTCATTTCATAGGGCTCACCATTCGGCGGAATACATGTCTGTTTCTATCGTATATAGAAATAGCTTGATCTACTATTTTTTGATGCCCGGGATATGGCTATCTGGTCTTTTAGTATATTTGGGCTTTGGGGCTGTTTATCCCTGGTACGCAGTCGCAAAGCTTACGGTTATTATGTCTGCTCACTCGAGCGTATCTTGGGACCAACCTTTGTACAAAAATCGATGGAGCCGTCCCGTTATGCGGTTTCTTGCTTGCGTGATTTCAACGCCGACAACGCACGCAGCTCATCACGGGAAGTTTTTGAGTGATGCAGCAACTCACTACAAAGGCAATTTCGGTAATTTCTTTTTCTTTTGGGATCTACTGTTTGGTACCGCGATGATCTCCGAGCGGCGCCCCAAAGCCTATGGTCTTGAAAATGTGACTTCGGCTTCGTGGTTCGCGGAATTGCTATGGCCGCCTAAGATTGATTCTAGCGACCACGTCTAATTCGTATCATTCGCGAGTTCTTTTGGCGTACTCAATAAAGTGAGGATCTGAATGCGACTTGCATAGTAAGTCCAGCTTATGAAACGCGACTGAGACGAGAGCGTGGTTGATACTCTCGCTTATGAAGAGTGAGTGTAGCTCCTTTATTGAAACGAGTTGAAGCGCTATATCTTCATGAGTATCGAAATTAACGCTACCGCTCGAGGTACATTCGAAAGCGACAAAGCTATGACAATAATTGTTCTGAATAGCAGGATTCGGAGCTATTTTACCGAGAGAGAACCAATTATCGCTGATATAGCCAGTTTCCTCGGCAAGCTCTCGTTTGGCGGCCATAAGAGGTTCTTCTCCTGAATCGATCATCCCACCAGGTATTTCTAGCGTAATTTCGTCTGTTCCGGCTCGATATTGCTTAATACCTACGATTTTGTATGAAGGGGTGAGAGCGATAATGTTCACCCAATCCGGAGATTCGATGACGTACATGTTGTGGGTTCCTTCAAAGTGGGACGAACTGACAATCATTCGCTTTGTAGAGAATACGCGATAATCGTGCATTTCCTCCGTTCGTTCCTTGTTCCACTTTTTAACCACGACCATAAGTTAGCACCCTTTATGCAGATAAAATAAGAAATCATAACGATTCTAAGAAGCGACCAGAAAATCCCTGACAAACATGTCTGCATTGGGCATATCATAAGCTGTGCTCAGCTATCGTCACGGTTATCACGCAGGAAATTTCGCCGATGTTCTCAAGCACAGTATTCTGCTTGAAATGTTATCTTTGATTCAGAACAAAGAAAAGCCATTCGTATATATAGACACTCATGCCGGGGCAGGAGGTTACTCACTCAGTCATGAATATGCCCAAAAGACGAAAGAATACGAAACGGGCATAAAACATTTGTTGAAAGCTGAACGACAGCAACCAGTATCGATTCGCAGCTACATAAGTGCGGTTGCCTCATATGCGGACGAAGAGGGACAAGGAGAACATTATCCTGGGTCGCCTTGGTTTGCGATAAACGCGCTAAGAAAGCAGGACAGCGCTTTTTTATTTGAGCTACATAAGAATGAGTTCCTAAATCTCAGTACGAGATTCAATAGCAATAAGCGCGTGAAGCTTGCGAACCGTAATGGCTTAGAAGGCCTGTTATCGATCGTGCCACCGGTGCAACGACGTGCGGTCATACTCATTGACCCCAGCTACGAAAATAAATCTGAATATCATCAGCTTGTCCGCACAATCAGTCAGGCTCATCGGAAATTTGCCACAGGAATATATGTGTTGTGGTATCCGGTTGTCGATCGTCAGATGACTGATTCAATGGTAAGTCGGTTCCGGGAGACAGGTATAAAGCGTCAACTACGAATTGAGCATTGTATGACAGCCGATACAAAAGGTCTCGGGATGACTGGATCCGGACTTTTGATTGTTAATCCTCCCTGGAAGTTAGATGAAACGGCTCGTGAAATTATCTCACACTTATGTTCTGTGTTTGGTTCTGAACCGAACCTTTCCAAAGTTCGCTGGGAGGTCGGCGAATAAATGATTTTATCCAAACAGTCTAAATGATGATCGGTGGCCCAAGTCGTCGATTGAGAAGTTCAGCAGATTTGAAGCCTTCGACGGTATTAAACTTGGGGGGGGCAATATCGATATGAACATGCGTGTGATGACTTTTCCCGCCGTGAAAAACTTTGTTGCTCCAGCTGTAGTCACCCGTCTTAATCCTTTCAAGGAGAACATTATCTGAGAAGATGATTCGCTCAACGTTTGGATCTTCACCGAACGCTTTGATCATCGCAAAGGTTGCCTCACGGTCGTAATTCGCCCAGTTTGTGCGGCTGCCATGGCTTCCATCAACTCGGGGAAGGCGAATATCTAAATCTAGACCATTTTCATGCGTAATATGATCTGGAGTATCGCCTCCGTTTTTCAAAGAGACATCGTTGGTTGCAATTTTTGCGGCGTCTGGATTGGCGCGTAGATAGTCACGATTGTATCTCTCGCCCACATCTCGGACAACACGCACGACATGGTCAGAGCCATAGTCATGGTTGTCGCGGTCACCGTTGACAAAGCCCACACCACCATTCGGCATTTCCACCCATCTTGGTGCTTCACTCGATTCAAGAATTCTGTGAAGTTGATCTCCTCCGCGGATGATTCCGCGCACATTTGTAATACGATCTTCACCACGAACCATTGCTTCGAAAACCCGAATCGCGCGGCTTGTTTGCGGGCCAAATTGGCCATCGACACTGACATTAAACCCCAATTCGTTGAGGCGTTCTTGTACCGCTTTGACATCCGATGCGTTATTAATCGCGCCGGGGCCCACGGGTTGCCTAATGTTTACGAGTCGACCAGAACCATTATTGATATTGAGATTTATGTCTGAGGGATTCGTCACTTCATCTATTGTCAGCGTTTCAGCGGCAACCAGCTCGACTGGTGCGGCCGCAGCGACTGCTGGTTGTGAAGTAATGAGACTGGTTATTCCACCTGCGCCTACGACAACCGCTGATACGGCAGGTTTTAGACGAGAGCGAAGGTTCGTCGGTTCAGTGGGTTTAACGGCGACTCGTGGGAGATGGTTTAGCGTTGAAAAAGTATCACGATGTTTTGGATCATTATCGACCAATTCCTTGTGAGGTGCGTCGGCCACTGGTGCGATGTCAGTTGATGACTCGACGGGTCTCTCAGAAGGTGAAGTCGTGATTCGAACCACAGCGTTGCAACCATATTCGAAATTTCGTTAAATCTGAAGGAACAAGTCATCTGAGGTGCTGGTAATGACTGTTTTTATGCAGGGTATGACCACCTACTTGCAGGACTTCATACCTGCTCTCGCAATATCACCGGTTGCAGCACTAAATTTCCCAAAGTATAGCGCCTTTATGTCGGACGTTTGGTCAAAAAAAACCGTTTTTGTTACCGGAGCAAGCAGAGGCTTAGGCTTAGGTATGGTCGAAGAATTTCTAGCACGAGGACTCATCGTTGCTGGTTGCGCACGTGCTCCATCGGCACCGATTTCGCATGACAACTTTTACTATGAATCGATTGATGTCACCGACGAAGCTACCCTATCCAAGTTTGTCGGTTCCGTAAGTGAACAAGCCGGCGCAATTGATATGTGGATCAACAATGCTGGAGTACTTGATCCCGTTAGATTTCTTCGCGACCTTACCTCAAGCGATCTTGCTGACCATCTCAATATAAATGTCGGCGGGGTATTGAACGGTTCTCGTCAATTTGTAGCTCACCGAAAAAAACATGGTGGTCACGGTGTGTTGATAAATATTTCATCAGGAGCGGCGACAAAGGGTTACGCTGGTTGGGGCGCATATTGTAGCGGTAAGGCTGCTGTAGATCGGTTAAGTGAGTGCTTGCAATTAGAAGAGGGCGACACTGGCCTCAGGGTACATTCTGTCGCTCCAGGTGTAATCGATACCCAAATGCAGGAGACGATTCGTTCGCTGACTCAAGAAGAATTTCCCATGGTAGAAAAATTCCATGCGATTCGCCGAGACAATCTTTTCAACACGCCTAAATTTGTAGCCCAGCATTTGTTGACGCTCGCATTTAGCAATGAAGAAGTTACTCACCCGGTTGTTATCCGTTTACCGAATGAGTCAGAGGCCTAGCTTTCAGGTATCGGGTAATTGGGTCACATATATGACTTACTTTGAGGCTGCACGCCGCATAAAGTCTTGATATCGAGTCCTAAAAACAAAATCCCAAATTACGAGAGTAGAACTATAGTTGCCTTTGCTAGGCTTTGCATGATGATGGCCGTGGTTCTCTGTAGAACTCAGTAAAGGCAGATTTGTCGCAACCTTACTCGGTGTGTTTGAGTGAATCATGAGTTCGTGAAACTGTCTCCAAAAAGCAAATATCCAAAGGGTCCAAACGCTAATGCTCCCGAAAATATACGAGACTACAATGAACCCCACGATAGGTCCGAGAGTCCCGACAATCCATTCGACCGGGTGAGCATAAATATAGTCCATGGGGACTGGCGCATAGGCTCGGTGGTGAATGGAATGCACCTTCCGATAGAGCCACCTGTTTTCGTGCAAAATTCTGTGCCAGAAGTGGAAGATAGTGTCATCGACCAGGCATACTATAGCGAATTGCAGTGCAATCGTCGTCCATGGACTCGAGTAGTCAAAGGCATCGGCCAGCATCGGTAGCACGAATGCTGCGCCCCCAATCATGAGAGCAAGGTTGAACGAAATGAGTTTGATACGTCCCTCGAATTCTTGCGCGTATCTGGATTTGCGTGGGTAGATTTGGTCTTGCGGAATCCAGTTATATAGACCTGCAAAAGTTGCGAGGAATCCTACTGCTGTCATCGTGATGAGAATTGCGATTGTGACATCAACGAAGACCATACTGACAGAGTATATCAAACAAGCTGTCTATTTAATACAATGAGAACTTGTATTCCGTGTGGAAATGTAAGTGCCTAAGATCACTAGTGTTTACATCAGGAGGGTCAATTCGAGTAAGGGGTTACAGAGGGTGCTCCTGGGTTGATTCTGTTTTTTATCGAATTAGAGGGGCCTCGCAGAACTACTTCGTTTTGTGAAACGCATCGCGTATATCTACAGTATGAAAAAGCAAGCCCAGCTTATTTCAACTTCTTTTCCTCGCAGAACTATACTTCAAGGCGGGCTCGCCGGATTGGCCGCAGCGATGCTCAAAACAAATCTTGTCGGATGTTCAAGCGAGATGATGTCCGGGACGATTTCTATGGATGCATCGGGAGTTCTCAGGGATGCAAACCAGCTTGCGAGCGATCGCGGTTTTCCTAGCGATGCCAAGACGATGGACGCTGGTAGTCATCCAGATGCGCAGCAACTAAGAGATGCTCAAGCTGAAGCTGACGCCGGTCAAAATGAAACCGATGCAGCTGGAGGACCAGATGCTGGCCCGATGGCGGATTTTCCAAGTAGGATGCTTCCCGCCGAGCCTATGCTGGCATCACTCATTGCCAATATAGGTCCGTTGCAAGATGCTGATTCTAACGGGGTAAGATTGCCTGTTGGATTTAGTTCTCGGATTGTTGCGCGTTCGGTTCGAACCGTCAGTGGTACAAACTACCGCTGGCATCGAGCGCCCGATGGTGGAGCGACCTACTCAACAGAGGATGGTGGATGGATTTATGTATCGAATGCCGAAATCTCTAGTTCCGGTGGGGTCGGGGCGATTCGTTTTGATTCGAATGGTCAGATTACAGACGCATATCCGATTTTGGAACGAACGAGTCGCAATTGTGCAGGCGGCAAAACGCCTTGGCATACCTGGTTATCATGTGAGGAAACATCCCGGGGCCAGGTCTATGAATGCTCGCCCTGGGGGGACCGAGAACCTATCTTGAGGGCTGCCCTTGGTTCCTTTAAGCATGAAGCCGTCGCAGTCGACCCTGCAACTGGATATCTTTATCTCACGGAAGACGAACGAGATGGTTGCTTCTATCGATTTGTTCCTGCGCGTAATAATGCATTAGGTTTCCCTGATTTAGGCTCTGGTACGTTGGAGGTAGCGACGGTGTCTATGACAGGGCGGGTGACGTGGTCTATGATTCCAGATCCCGAGTACATGGGCTCGACGCCAACACGAGACCAGGTACCGGGAAGCACATCGTTTAATGGCGGAGAGGGAATTTGGTACCATGGTTCAGCCGTATATTTTTCGACCAAAGGCGATAACAAAGTCTGGGCCTACGATATTCGTAATTCCCAGCTCAGGACGATCTACGATGGGAACGGAATTCTCGATGGCGTGGATAATGTCACTGTTTCTTGTTGTGGTGATGTACTTGTTGCGGAAGATGGAGGCTCCATGGAAATTGTTGCGATTCTTCCATCCGGCGAATTAAAGCCTCTCATTGAGATCGAGGGTCAAGATCGGTCTGAGATTACGGGTCCGGCATTTGACCCCAGTGGTACCCGTCTGTACTTTAGTTCGCAGCGAGGGACAACAGGTTCTAGCTATGGCGGTATTACCTACGAAGTCACCGGCCCCTTTCATCAAGTCATTTAGTCTCTGATCTGGAAACTACGTTCGTCAGTAGTGAATGTGTTGCCGGCATCGTCTTCGGCACTCACTGTAAAACGTCGCTCACCCGAGCTAACTCGAACTCTCCAAATAAATTCATCGGAATCAATTCGACACTGCACATATTGAGAGGATATGGGGCATCTGTACTTCCTGTTATTATACCAAGTCCAATCCAAAGTAGCCCGCCGAACAGCAACGTTATCTAAAATGCGCGCGCGTACTTCAACCGTGCTGTTCATCGGAAATAAACCCCCTTGGGAGGGTGACAAAAGCTCAATTTCGGGTGCTTCTGTATCGGTCTGATACTGCGCGACGATACGGATTGTTTTGGTCGTAGTGGTGTTCCCGTTTTTGTCCGTGGCGCTAATTCTAAAGGGCCGTTCGGCGGCAGACGTGACACGAACGGTCCAGTTGTAATCGTTTCCAGATTTCGTGCAACTCACGTAGGTAGATGATGATGGGCAAGAGTACCGATTCCCATTGAAATCCCATAGCAATGTCGCCGATTGAATATCACTATCATCAGTGATGTTTGTTTCGATCTTTAGTGTCGTTCTTGGTGATACGACTGTGCCATTACCTGGTGTGCTAATAGTAATTACCGGAGGCGTCTCGTCTTTGAGCGGTTGCGACTTGGGTGTAAGTGCGATTGTTTGCTGAGCTGAGATTGTCTTTTTGCCAAATATATCTACGGCTTCGATATGAAAGGTTCTTTCGCCAGAGCTTACTTCTACGTCCCAGGAATATGAATTACCTGAACGGCTACATTTTACATACCGCGAATTGATGGGACACGAATATGAGTTTCCATTGTAGTCCCAAATTAGTTTCGCAGATTGAATTCTCTGGTCATCAGTTATATTCGCGCTAATCTGGATAATTGAGTTTTCTTCGTGAATAACTCCTGGCTGTGGAGAGGTTACTAGAATAGTTGGTGCTTCCTTATCAAGCGATGGGTCTAGAGGTGGTGGTGTGATAAGTGCCCCCCAGCGAACGAGCGTTGAGTCGATTTCATTAATGAATTGATAAGGTCGTCCAAAGCCATCTCTGGAGCCATACGAACTATTAACTCCCCAAATAGCACCCGAGCGTCCAATTGTTGCGGGGCCGCCTGAATCGCCGGGGCACAAGTTATCCGTACGTCCGTAGGATAGATTGACGCTTCTTTTTATCCCTCCGCCTCTTTTACTCGATTGATTCGTGCATCCGTACCCCCAAATTGTGACAGGTTCTCCGATGCTAGGAGCTGCTAAAGCGAGAGTTGTTGGCTGAATTAGATTCGAATCTACTGCTTCGCTCAACTTCAGCAGGGTTACGTCTCGCGCTCCAAGTGAACGACCAAAACTTTTGTATTTGGTGATTTGGTACCGCTTCGACTCTGAACGGCTGAGATCAAACCGTATTGTTCCGTAGCTGCCTTTTGTTTCTCTTGTTCGATATCCGACGCAGTGAGCAGCTGTAATTGCGACATCAGGTCTGATCAAAGTTGCAGTACAACCGCTGATCTTTCCTATTTCTGGCCGATCGTAATCCTGCGAGCCTCCGACGACACTCGATTCCAAGTCCATAAATTCTTCCTGGCTTCCGCAACCAAAGGTCACGATCAAAAGTCCTATTTGAATGAATTGCTTCCTATGCATGTTGGACACTATAGCGGAATCAAATTTCAGGAAGTTTGAGGCTAGATCGCCTGACAGTCGGTACAAGTCTAATGCTTAACACTCAGTCTGACGGTCTATGCAGTAGATTTCGTCTCGTACAGATTTCGTATTGCCTGTTCTAAGTTGAAATGAGGAGACATTGAAACGGCTTTAGCTCGATCTCTAGCTGTCCATTGTTTTGATTAATGTTTACTGAACTTTCAGTAAGATAGTCCTTTAGGGATTCAAACGTGTTGAAACCGGTTCGCTCTTTAACTTGCCCGGCGCCTAACTTTATAGATTTTTTTTCGCCGGATAAATTAGCCACGGACAAGAATGATTTTTCTGTCGAATCGCGTGGTGTTTTTGCCATTGCCAAGACGTTTTCGAAGCCAGTGTCGATGGGACTTATTTTTCCACTTCGTAACGCGTCAAACTGTGTTCGTAACTGGTTTAGTTTTGAAACCATCGAGTGACTCGGCAATTTCGATTGTTGTGCTTCCTTGAAAGATTTTGCACTGATCGGGCCACGTTGGAGTTCTCTTGGATCGTAGGCTTGTTCGTCACTGACCTGAATACCCATATCGCGTAGTCGCTGCCCTTGTCTAAGCATCATCTTTTCAGCGTGCTCTGGTTGGTTTCCTGCGCCGATTTCTGCACCATAGTAAACCGCTGGAGTACCAGGAGTCATATATAGGCAGAACATCGACATTGCGATGCGCTCAGGGTCGTTATCGAGACAGTCTGCAAATCGTCCGCCTGCACTCATCCCTTCTTTATAGACTTTGCCGCCTTTCGACTCGATGTATTTACCAAGCCATTGGCGATTTTCTTCCCGAATAAAACCCATATACGTTTCGTCGTGGTGGTCCAGAAGATTCAACCATGTGGCGTTTTCCGGTAGTGTCGGCTGTTTAAAAACGGTATTCCAAAAAGGAGTCGAAGTTTGAAAATAAATCATCTCGCGAAGAGCTCCCTGCAGCTCGAAAGCGAACAGTGCGTCACCCTCTGACGCGACGGGTTTATTGTTTATTTCCGTTGGCATCCCTGCGTATTTGGCAGCTTCTCCGGCGCTTCGAACGGCCTCTGGTAGAATGATCGATTTTGGCGATACTTGACGTAGAAAAGTTTTGAACAGACTTTGGAGCGCGTGCGTTTCTGGTAGGCCGTCGTTCGTTGTGCCACGTCTTTTTAGCCAGTGTGCAATTGCGTCGGTTCGTTTGCCTAGAACACCATCATTGCATTCATGCCCGAGAAGTCTAAAAAGCTCGTCTAGTACTTTGGGGTTCCTTAGATCAAGGTCGACTTGGAAAGGGTAGAACTCTCGGAAGACATTGACATCTTTGTCGCCTGACTTGACGGGCAAGGAGTGTGTTCGGTCCACGTCTGGAAAAATAGAAACAAGCTTCGTTTCGACTCCATCCGGGTCGCGGTAGGTACATACGATATCTCCATTGACATTTTCTTCAGCAATCTTTTCTCGCCCGTCGACTCGAACATAAAACTCACTTTTTTCAGAGTCCCCTTCTTTGAGTTCTCTGAACCATTGATGCTCAACCGAAGTGTGATTGAATGGTGCATCGGTCACGACTCGAAAGCCACGTTTGTTGGCAGCTTCCATGAAGCGTTGATACGCCTTTTCACCGCCGAGGCTTTCTCGAGGCTGGTAGGCTGATACATCATAGCCTCCATCTGCCATCGGAGATTCATAATGAGGAAGAATGTACAGGTTTCGAATCCCTAGTTCTTCGAGATAGTCCAATTGTTGGATAAGGTCATCGAAAGACGCTTCAGTACCTTGCCCAGAGGTGCCAAAATATTGCGGGTAGAGATAGTAAAATGGTTCGTGGAACCAGTTCTCATCGAGCTCTGCATTTCGTTTTGTGATTTCCGCGGGCTGAGCATTTTTTGCTGCAATGACATTGTTCCAAAAAGACTGGAAAATTTGTTCGGATTTGTCGGGATGAATCTCGCGGCACATATTCCAAACCGCTCGTATGTCTTTGGGAGAGGCGATTTTTCCGATTTGCGTATTCAGATTTTCCGTTTTGGCTTGTTGCGTTCGGATAGACAAAATCCCAGCACCGCCTTGCGCGTTTTGAGCCAGTGGACCATGGTTGGATGGGTTAAACGGTGCTTCGGTGCTTTGAGATGCGTTCACAGAGGCGGCGGGTTGACTTTTGACCGGTTTGGGCGCTTCAGACTTCGGGAATCGTAGTCGCATTTTGCTGAAAATCCCCGGCATGACTACATTATCGCACACAATGACGTTGCGTTGTCTATATTTTTGAATTTATTGATGTATTTGAGGGGTAGGGCACCGATGAGGGGAACGGTAGGATCAGTGTTTACGGTTGTATCTCTCGGGAGAATGATTGCATGTTGAAGTTCCTGAATTCAAGTACATTGATCCAGTTCCACAGGAGGCCTTCGCCCTCAGCGTCGAGCTCTAATCCTTGGTCTCCACCATTCATCAGGTCTAATTGAGCCGCAAACGCAATGTTTGTGAGGTTTACGGGGCGCAGCTCGAGTAGAGCGCCTTCTTCATCGAGCATGGACCAGTTGAGTATAAGCTCTGAATCTCCTGCGAAGTTCTTACTTTCTTGCTCAGTTTCCTCGATTTGAGTTTCAGCCTTCACGAGACTCGCCGACAGATTCCGCAATTTCAAACCATGTGGAGGAAATCTCCAAGCGGGGATATTCACATCGTTGAGTGCGACTTCCAAACCAACGATTTTCGTCGCCCTATTTGGGTTCGTATCCAGTAAAATTTGACCCTTTTGAATGGTCATTTCCACGCGATTTTCTTGTTTCGGTTCAACAGTTCTTTCTACCGTGACTTCCAGGAAGGTGTCCGTGGCGGACATTTGGTAAAGAAGGATTGCGCTTTTTCGACCATTTCGGGCTGGTGACATGGTTTCAGTAATCTCCGAGGATAGGGAGTCATTTACCGGTGCAATGTCGTCTCCGCCGCAAGCAACCAAAGTCGCTAAGATACACAAGCCGAAGATGGATCGACATTGCTTTTGGACGGAATGGGCGGTTTCCATCGCTAAACTTGGACGATTTCCGGGCGGCCAATATTTGGTTTTACTTTTCACTCTCTCGGTAAACACGTAGTTCGGCTAATACCAAAAAGTAGAAAGTGCAACTTATTACTTGTAAAAAAATCTGATTGTTGTTAGCCACGCCTCGTCGAGGGGCCGGCGAACTGAACCATAGAGGGAAAACTCGTGTTTCAGAGGAGCCAGTCATCGACAGTTCTCGTCTGGGATTTGTCTCGGGCTATTTGGAGGAGAGCTTGTAGGTGCCAATTGGCGAGTAACATCGACCTGGCTGCTGACAAAGATGCGTTGGTTGGTACCTACAAGCTCTTTATTCACTCATCCCAACTCAAAACGAATGACTCCCTCTCGTTTCAACTGCTCAAACAGTTTGTAGGCATCGATATCTTTCATGGGAGAAATGCGAACGATAGCGTCAATGTTTCTGATCCCATTGATTCGTGACAAAAGGTAATACTCTTTGGCGCTTATGCGTCTTGTTGCACGCAGCTCTTCTGTGGTCATGAGTTTGTGAGGAATCGCTTCGAGAGAAGGGAGCAGACTCCTAAGCTGCTTTTTGAGGAGCTGGTCAGCGTCTTGAATGATATTTCTCGCACGTTCATCGCAGGGGTCGCGTGCAAGACAAACTTTCGCGTAGCTCATTGCGAGTCTGTAATCACCTGCGGTGAGCGCGTTCTCCGCTTTGAGTTCATGATCTGTGGTTGTGTCATCCTGAACTGGAATATCTAGAGTAGGAGGTTCGTCGAGGGCGGCGCCAATAATTTCTATGAAGCCTAGCTGCTCAAGTTTTGTAAGGCGTTGATACGTTTGATAGGCCGGGCCACGAACTTCGAGGAGCACAGCTTCAATGGTCATCCCAAATGCCGCATAACTCAATATGCGGTCCTCAAGATGGTTTAACCGGTACGTATTTTCGCTCGATACACGTCCTATTTCGAGTCGGGCTTTCTTGTCTTTAAATACTTGGTGGAATTGGTGCCACGTTTCTTGTCGTTCATGGATTAGTCGACAGAGTGATTCGATTGAAACGGATGCCGCGGTGGTAAAAGTATGATTACGGAACTGATCTCGCTCGAATGCAAAGACACCTTTTTTCCAAGTTGCTGCTTCGAAAAGTACTTCTTTTATTTGAGAGATAATCGCTAGCTTTAGTTCTTCTTCTGAAATCAGTCTGTGTTGAATGAGAAACTCACCGATAGGTATGTGTTCGTCTGCATTTGCTCTGATTGCAGCCTCCTGCCTGGCTTCGAGTGCTTGACGTATGGTGTCTTCAGAGAAATTTTGTATAGCGATGAGAAACTGACCAAGTGATAAAGTTTTTGTGTTCGTTTGTGCACGAACGACCGCACCTTGGCTTATGAAAAACTTGAATTGAGTAACCCCAGAATCTACAGTGAGAACTCCTTCTAAATCTTGCGTTTGTAACCACGTTAGAAAATCATGGATGGGCATCAGTGAAAGGTCTGCGCGAATTAAGGCCATGCAAAATAGTATTCAAATTCAAGATTACCACTCAATTCGTAGAAGTACCGTGAGACTAAGTGAGCCTTTGCGGGATTCGTCCCACGAACACTGGTTTGTGACCACATATTATCTTTCACAGAATTCATCTTCCCAAGCATTTGTGAACTGAGGCAGGCGAGAGCGGTCGAAATAAAAGAGCCTAGAGCGGTCGAAGCAAGTGATGGATAAGTGAGGGTAAGTTGTGAGGAGCTTATCCATTACTCATTTCGACCGCTTTCGGCGAGGTGAGGGAAGTGACTGTGATCCGAATAATATCGAGAGTTGAGAAGGTATTGCCATCTGCAACTCAAGTTTCGATACGATGTGCATGAGATTTACAGTCGTGTTGTTATCCAAACTCAAAAGCTGGATGTTTACGTCCGCTTTTATCGAGTGCAGAAAATGGTGGCGGTGAATTTCACCGCCACCGGTCTTGATTCTCCTAATCATCAAGTTGTCACCATTAACGCATCCTACGTTAGACATTAGAAGGGAATGCATCGAGTGTGCCAAAATATTGGAGGTGGTTGATGAAAAAAAATCGGGCGGTAAAAGAGAGCAACTTTGCCCTGTTCGCTTTGCAAACTGTCATGGGTGATGGTGCAGATGCTTTTCGTCGGTAGGCTGTTTTGGTTCTTAGGTGCGAAGTTTGGGCTTTTTTTCGATGGGCGCCTGCAAACCGAACTGTTGGCTAACCTTTGCAAAGATACACTACAGGGGTGCAGTTGCTGACAGAAGCGTGCGTTGCGCTCAAATGCCGCCGGATAAGTGGTTTTTCACACCGAATCGTTCGTAATGAAAAGCTTGTCGAGAAAGTTTTGTAAAGCGAAATCAGGTGGCCACGTATGTATCTCGCTATTCTGGATTGTTGGCCTATAACCAATCACACCCGGGCCACCTAAGTGAAGCCGGATTCGCCCAGCCCAAGTCTTCGACAGCTTCTCTAGGTCTGGTTGGTGTAACATGAGTGTGCGTTTTAGTTTCACGGATAGACACACGGCTTTCGCGTCCAGTTGTTCCGCTGCTTGCTTCAGTTCATCTAACGGAAGGTCACGACCTAAGTACGCCACACGGTAGCCTGCACTTTCGATGAAGAGAGATAGGATCAGTATGCCGAGTTCGTGTTGCTCTCCGGAAGGGCAGGCACAGACAACAAGGCGAGCACGTTTGCTTGAGGCCGTCAGTCCCTGTCGCAATCGGTCGATTCGGCTAATTAGAGCTGCGCTAAGCATGTGCTCAGCAGCGATACTGAGCTCGCCCGCCGCCCATAGTTCTCCGACTTCTATCGCCGCGGGATGTACCACTTCTCTTATGACTCGGTCAGTTCGAAACATCGCAAAGGCACTATCGAGAATCTCGTCGAATTGAAGATTGTCGAGCGCCTTCGCTGCGAGCACGAGTTTTCGCGCATATTCTTGGAGTTTGTTTTTATCTCCCTGCTGCGTTTCAGGTTCAATTTTCCTTTCTGCCAAGCTGAGCAGTCGCTCTCGCCCGATGGCTGCGATTTCTCCGATGGTCCGACCTTCTTGCAGAAGTTCGTTTACGCGCCGTATCGTTCTCAGGTCTAGTTCTGTGTAGAGTCTGTGACCACCCTCAAGCCGCTCTGGCTCGAGGAGGTTGTGCCTGCGTTCCCAGGCGCGCAGGACAGAACTCGATAGCCCGGTCATCGCCGAGAACGAACCTATCTTGTATAGGCCTCTGTTGATGTCCGAGTTTTCCACTACAGACTGTATAGATTCTGTATAGATTTATTGCAAGACTTTTGAGACCTTATCCCGAATAAGGTTTGCAAATGTCGAACTATTGTATAAATTATAAGCATTGATGAGGCCGTTGTACAAATACTGTCTAGTTTTACATTCAGGTTACCCCGAAAGTAATGACTTTATAGGATCGTTCAGCGGTCATTATTCATCGACTTTTACCAATCCCCCCCCCGTGAGGGTAACAGCTGAGGAGATGGGCTCTGCGGCTGTTGCCCTCATATTTGGTAAACAAAAAGCAGCAGGGGATCAGAAATGAAAGTTTTTGTGACAGGCGGGACCGGCTTCATCGGCAGGGTGTTGGTCGCTCGGTTGCTTGGCGACGGTCACGAGGTCACCGTCTACGCCAGGAACACCCAAAAGGCGGCAAGCTTGCTCGGTGGGCAAGTGACAATCGTTGGTGTGGACTCGGAAAAGGACTTCTCTGACGCTCTAAAAAACAGCGACGCCGTCGTGAACCTGCAGGGCGAAAATTTATTCGCGGGCCGATGGACACGCTCCCGAAAAAAAGCTCTGCGCAGTAGCCGCATCGGATTTACCCAAAAGCTGGCGGACGCTATCGAAGGGCTTGGGCTCAGCGCTCCAAAAACCATCGTCTCGGGCAGCGCCGTAGGGTTCTACGGCGAACACGCACTGGCTCCTAGAGATGAAACCTCAGAAAAAGGCGCTGGATTCCTCGCCGACCTCTGTGCAGACTGGGAAAAAGCTGCTCAACGCCTCAGTACTCAAGGCGCTCGCGTTGTCTGCATTCGCACCGGCGTCGTGCTCGGGAGAGATGGTGGAGCAATACAAAAACTCCTGCTGCCATTCCAATTGGGTCTTGGCGGTAAGCTTGCCTCCGGCAAGCAGCCCATGGCGTGGATTCACGTCAGTGACTTGGTTAATATTTTGGTGACAGCGCTTACGGATGAGCGATACGAGGGTGTCGTTAACGGGACTGCTCCCGGAGTCGTTACGAATTCTGAGTTCACCCAGGCTTTGGGTCGGGCTCTCGACAGACCAACTCCATTTCCTGTGCCTGGTTTCGCGATGAAATTAGCGCTTGGAGAAGCATCTTCTGTACTTCTCGGTGGTCAAAACGTATTTTCGAGTCGAGCAACTCTATTCGGATTCGAATATAACTACCCGGACATCGATTCTGCTCTCCGAGAGATCACGAGCGACGGTGGAGTAGAAATAAGCAAAAACGACACGGGCGATTATGTGCTGCGCCAAGAACTCGTTGTAGGACGACCGTTGAACGAGGTCTTCGCATTCTTCTCAAACGCCCGCAACCTCAGCGTTCTGACGCCCAGTGACATGTCCTTTGGGATAAAAAGCGAAGTCCCGGAAAAAATGCAGGCGGGCGTTGTCTTGGAGTACGATATAAAACTCGGCCCCATCCCTATGCGATGGGTGTCGCGCATTGATGCCTGGGAGGAAGAGGCAAAATTCTCTGATGACCAGCTCAAGGGGCCCTACGCGAAGTGGCATCATACCCATGAGTTCGAAGCTCGCGGGCCAAATACCGCGATTATTGACACCGTGGCTTACCGGATACCTCTTGGGCCGTTGGGAAAAATTGCCCACTGGATATTTGTAAAAAACAAGCTCACACAAATTTTCGCCTTCCGGCGATTTTTTGCTGAACTACGTTTTGGCAAAGCTGTCTCAAAAGATAGCTTGAAAAAGGCAAGTTAGAGAATGCGTGTAAGTACTTTAGCGGCGGCCTGTTTGCTTGTAGTTGCAGCCTCTTGCGCCGTGTACCCGACCAGGAACCCAATCGGGCAACGATTTCCTGATGTGAAGGGAAAAGCTCTTTCAGGTGAACGCTTCGAAATTCCTTCCGCGTTTCAGGAACGCGAAACTTTGCTACTTGTCGGCTATAAACAGCGCGCGCAATTCGATATCGACCGATGGCTCCTTGGCCTCGGTACGAAGAAGTTGGGCGTAAGAGTGTATGAACTCCCCGCTGTGCTTGGGCTAATCCCATCGATGATAGCCGGCAAGATTGATAATGGGATGAGACGCGGGATACCGGAAGAAGATTGGCCGCAGGTCATCACTGTATATGAAGACGCCAAGAGTATTGCCGAATTCACAGGCAACGAAGAAGAACTCACGGGCAGGGTGCTCCTGCTCGACAAAGCGGGAATCGTAAGATTCTTTCACGATGAAGGATTTTCAGTAAAGGCTCTCGAACGGCTTGCAACCACCGTTCGGCAACTCAAAGCCAATACCGTTGCACTAAGAGGGCAGTAATATGAGAACATTGGTTTGGTTTAGGGGGAAGGATTTACGTCTGGGAGACCACAAGCCGTTAATGAGCGCATGCGACAGAGGAGAGGTCGTACCCGTATTCGTACTGGACCCGTACTTTTTTAATCCCGAACGCGCCGCTGAGATTCCGCATCGAATGCAATTCATGCTGGATGCGCTCAACGAGCTTGCTTCAGGCATCAAATCGAAGGGTTCTGAACTAATAATAGTCGAAGGGAAAAGCGTCGACGTGATACCACGTATTGTCCGAGAATGGTCTATCGACCGGGTTGTCGCACATCGATGGGTAGAACCATTCGCGAGAGAAAGAGACCAGATAATCGCTGACCGTTTAGACGTCCCTTATGAATTGTTCGAGGGTGAAACTTTAGCGAATCCAGGAAGCATCATGACTCAGGAAGGGCGTTTTTTCCGAGTGTTCGGAGCCTTCGCCCGTACATTTAGAAAAAGATATGAAGCGCCGCAAACCGTAGACGCCCCCGAAACGATCCCAGCGATACCGGCTGATATATCCATTCAGAACATTGCAATACCAACCGTGGAGAGTCTGGGGCTGAAACGAAATAGCGAAATGCAAACTGGTGGCGAAAGTCTCGCCCACGAGCGGCTGAAGGTCTATTTGTCGGGAGCTGCCGAGCATTATGCTGTGAATCGCGACCGGCTTGATATGACCGGAAGTAGCCGCTTATCGGCGGACATTAAGTTCGGGACCATTTCCGTGCTTCATGTGTGGCATGCCATAGGGCAGACCGTGCGAAACGAGGAATCACGCGAAGTATTCTTGAACCAGCTCCTTTGGCGAGAGTTTTCTCACCATATGCTTTGGTCGAGGCCTGACTTACTGCACGGAACATTTCGTCCTGAGTTTGCCGAGTTCCCATGGCGAGACCACGATGAATACTGGGAGGCCTGGAAAAAAGGTACGACAGGCTATCCGGTTGTTGATGCCTCTGCGAGGCAACTCATCGGAGAGGCACACGTTCACAATCGTGCCCGTATGATTTCGGCGAGCTTTCTTACGAAGCACCTCATGATCAGCTATAAACGTGGCGAAGAACACTTCATGAAGTACTTGGCAGACGGTGATTGGGCACAAAACAACGCCGGCTGGCAATGGTCTGCAGGTTGTGGGTGCGACGCTCAGCCATACTTCCGTGTTTTCAACCCGATGACTCAAGGCAAAAAATTTGATCCGAACGGTGACTATGTTCGCAGATGGGTCCCGGAACTGGCGCAGCTTCCCGCAAAGTATATTCATGAACCCTGGTTGGCCCCACAGCATGTTCTTGATGCTGCGGGTGTACGGCTCGGCGAGAATTACCCCCGGCCGATCGTCGATCATAAGGCCGCCCGAGTGCGTTTTCTCGACGCGGCTACTGGACACCTGAAGGGGAACAAAAAAGGCGATATGAAGCGGACAGCCTAAACTATAAGGAGATGTTTAGCTCCTGGTTGAAAACCCAAGCTATAGTTTCCTTGAATTCTATCTCTTCGTTGCATTCTACCGAGAGCGTAAACTGCCACGCCTTGAACGAAGTCCCGTCTTTGTACCGAAACTCACACCAGTCCGCGTATTCTTCTGTGAACCCACGCTCCGTCCATTCACCACGGTGGTTATCTTCAAAACATTGAGTAAGATGCCGCTCCGCGTCTTCAGTCTCCTCATCGAATCCAGGATCAGAGATTGTCACATTAACCCAGATGATTCTCGATGCGAGGTCTACATGGCAGACGTGATATCCATGTTGATCTGTAACCATGCCATCGGAATCAATGTACATTGATACATCGTCCACCCTAATTTCGTCTCTATTGTTCAGTTTCTTCGTTTTGCTCATGCTCTGTAGTCGGTTGAACCCGCATTCTTCTGACAGATTTTCTGCATTGCTTAGGATGTTTGGTGAAAAGCTTTTAGAGGGGGGGAGGATTTGCATTCGAGATCTGTATGGAGAGTGCCAGGGCGAACAAGCCCTTGCGTTCTAAGTCGTGGGGGCTGATTTGCAACACCGACAGTAGTCCGTTTGTGACAAACCTGGGGAATTAAAAGAACAGTAAAAGCAGACGCTTGGGAGAAAAGAGAGCTTTGTTTGTTCGTTTTTCGAGGTGGAGCGTAGACATTTTGTCACGACGCAATCGGCAAGAAATACCGCGGAGAGGTAACCATGTCGGACGTTGGCTGTGAGAGCAGCAGAGAAAATTACCGAGGCCTTTAGGAAAAAGGGTGCGTTTTTTAAACTCCGTCGTACTCAGAGTGAAATGAACAGTAACTGCATAGCGGTGAATAACCGACTGAAAGGGCAAAGGGAGTTAGGCATGAGAAATTTAGAAACCGTACTTACGACCGTAAGGAATAACCGCCTGAACCAGGCAAAGGAGCTGCTTATAGGGCAACGAACAACCGTAGCCACGTCCTCAGTCGAGGACGCGGTG